>Ga0315286_10002191_pt1 | contig 18161 bp, 14 predicted proteins | sample YL17G10_0_MG_FD_205038 | JGI IMG/M metagenome (GOLD analysis project Ga0315286, IMG submission 205038) | Sediment microbial communities from Yellowstone Lake, YNP, Wyoming, USA - YL17G10_0 | ecosystem: Environmental > Aquatic > Freshwater > Lake > Sediment | place: USA: Wyoming | collected...
TTCCCCAGAATTCTGTGACGATTGAAAACCCCGCTCAGCTCTTTCGAATCGAGAATGATTTGCTCCAATTGTGCCGAGGGTGCAAGCGAGGTGGTGTTGTGATCGTTCCCCATCAGCAGTTTCATCGTTTACCTATATTAATTTATTTTCTGGTTGGAACTAATACGAACTAAAACAAACCCAGCAAAAGCTGGATTGCTAAAAGTGCTCCCATGCCAGCAAGGATTGTGAGTAGGACATTTTTGGTACGCCAAGCCACCAGCACGGCCAGCGCGCCGGCGTAGAGCTGGGGATTGCGCAGGGAGAGATTGAGGGTGGCATTATAGGTGGCAAGGGCGGGCAGGATGATGCCTGAGAGCACCGCCACAGGGACAAAACGCAGGCCACGCCGGAACCAATCGGGGACCTTGATGCGATCGAGAAGAAGGATGAACGAGAGCCGTGTGCCATAGGTCAGCAAGCCAGCGAGCAGGGTAACCAGCCAGAGACTCATTTTGGCTTTCCTTCCACCAGCAGACCGGTGAGGATGCCGAGGAAAGCGGCGACAAGCAGACCGGTCTTGAAGAAGAAGCCAAAGGTTAGCATACTGACCAGGGCGGCTGTGAGGGCTGCCACAATACTGGCCTTGTCCTTGAGCGCAGGGACGACCAGGGCGATGAAGGTGAGCGGGAGAACAAAACCGAGCGGCCAATCCTGCGGGAGTTGCGCACCGACGAATAAGCCAATCGCTGTGCTGACTTGCCAGACGGTCCACAGGGTCAGACCAGCACCAAGGAAGTACCAGTGTTTTTTTGCTGGGTCGCCCTCCTGGTTGTAATGAGTGATGGTCACGGCATAGGCTTCATCGGTGAGCAGGTAGGCAAGCAGGAACTTCCAACCCGGTGCGAGGTGACGCACGTGTGGCGCGACGGAGGCGCTGTAGAGTGCATGGCGCAGGTTAACGACGAAAACGACCAACAGGATCACCAAGCCTGAGGTTCCCGTGCCGATCATTTGGGCAGCGATGAACTGGGATGCACCAGCAAAAATAATGGAAGACATGGCCTGGGCAACCGGAATCTCGATATGGGCAGCGATCGCCAGCGCACCGAAGATCAGACCGAAAGGTGCCACGCCGAGTAGAATCGGTGCTTCATCACGGACGCCGCGCCAGAATTCACGCCGGGGGGTAGTGGGAATTGTGGATTCGTTCATAATTTCAGGAGCGAGCCTGCGCTCGCTCCAATTTTGGTTTTACTTTGCATATTCCGTCGCCCGCGTCTCGCGGATGACCGTCACCCGGATCTGGCCGGGGTACTGCATGGTCTCCTCGATTTTCTTGGCGATGTCGCGCGCCAGACGGGCTGATTCCAGATCATCAATCTCTTCCGGGCGGACGATGATGCGGACCTCGCGTCCGGCCTGGATGGCGTAGGCCTGCGAGACGCCCTTGAAGGCGGTGGCCATATCCTCCAGGGTGCGGATGCGTTTGATGTAGGCTTCCAGATCTTCGCGGCGTGCGCCGGGACGGGCACCGGAGATCGCGTCGGCAGATTCAGTGATGACGGCTTCGACGCTTTCCTGCTCCACCTCATGGTGATGAGCAGCAATAGCATTGACCACGGTCGAATTTACGCCGTAGCGTTTGGCAAACTCTGCACCCAGCAAGGCATGGGTGCCTTCCTGGTTGTGGTCCATGGCTTTACCCAGGTCGTGCAGGAATCCTCCCTGGCGGCAGATATCTTCATTGGCGCCTAATTCGGCAGCCAGAATGCCGGATAGTTTTGCCACTTCCACGGCGTGAGCCAGTTGGTTCTGCCCATAGGAGGTGCGGAACTTAAGCCGACCCATCATGTGAAGCACTTCAGGGTGCAGACCGGTAACGCCGGCGTCAAAAGCGGCCTGTTCGCCGGCCTCGGCGATGACTTTGTCCACGGCCTTCTGCTCATCCTCCAGCACCTTTTCGATGTGCGCCGGGTGGATACGGCCATCCAAGATCAGACGCGCCAAGGCGCGGCGGGCCACTTCACGGCGCACCGGCTCGAAGCACGAGATGGTTACAGCCTCGGGAGTGTCATCCACAATCACATCCACACCGGCGGCCTGTTCGAAGGCACGGATGTTGCGTCCATTACGACCCACGATGCGGCCTTTCATTTCCTCGTTAGGCAGCGGCACAAGCGAAGTGGTAAATTCCGCCACCTGATCGGTGGCAACGCGTTGGATGGAATCGGCTATAAGTTTGCGGGCGCGTTTATCGCCTTCCTCGCGTGCTTCCGACTCGATCTGGCGGATGATGCGAGCCATGTCATTGCGGGCATCCTTCTCCACCTCGGCAAGGAGAATGGTGCGAGCTTCATCCACGTTCATCTGTGCCACGCGCTGGAGTTCAACCATTTCCTGCTCGTGCAACTTCTCAATTTCGTTGGCACGGCGGTCCACGGCGCTCTGGTGCTTGTTGACCGTCTGCTCGCGCTGTTCCAGGCGTTCCACACGGCCATCGAGTTCCGTGCGGCGTTTCTGCAAACGCTCGTCTTCGCGGTTCAATTCGGAGCGCAGGCGGGTTATTTCGCTTTCGGCAGCCTGGGAAATTTTCAGAGCATTATCACGTGCCTGGAGTTCGATGGTACGGGCTTGTTCGCGCGTTTCCTGGAGGTATTTTTCCCCCTTGTCGCGCTGGTTGCGCTGAGCTTTTTCAGCTTGGACCCGGCTGATGAAAAAGCCAAGGGCGAGACCCAGGAGCAGGGTGAGACCTGCAATCGAAATTACAAGAATAGGTTCCATGTTCAATCCTTATCATCAAGAGTTTCCCCGTCATCCGCCGTCTGGGTTTCCTTCCAGACTTCAGAGACGACCGGGGACAAGGTAGTGTACGAGAAGCCGCGGCGGGCGAGAAATCCGCTTAACTTCTGGCGGAACTCGAACCATTCCAAACCAGTTAACCGCCGTGCGTATTTCCGGGCGGCCTCGAAGGCCAGGGCTTCCTCGTCCACCTGTTCATCCAATACAGGCTGGACAATCTCGTCGCTGAGACCTTTGCGCCGCAACTCCATCCGCAGGGCCAACTTACTTCGCGGCTGGAAGGTGTTACGGTTTTCGACCCAGGCCCGGGCGAATTCCTGGTCATTGACCAACCCGGCGCGTTGGAGGCGGTTCAGCGTCTCCTCGACAAGAGGTTCAGGGGTACCACGTTTCGTAAGGTTCTGACGGACTTCCGCAGAGGAGCGCGGCCGGTAGCTTAAGAAATGCAGAGCTTTCTGGTAGGCCATTTCGTTTGCATCTTCGACTTGCAGGGCGGCGACCTTCTCTTCGCTCAGTTCCTGCCCCACCTTCAGCCAGCCGGTAGTGAAGCGGGCCAGCCCGAAGGCGAACTCCCCGTCCAGGTAGATGTTCACCCGCTGGGGGTTCTTTTGCTGGGGTTCGATCGCCGTGATTTTGTGCATCGTCAGGCTCCCCTTTCTCAAAGGGAGGTGGTCATTTTAGTGCTTGCAACAATATTTGAGCCTACGCAGCCATAAAACAACTAAAATAGCGATTAGGTCTTACTATTTATGCGTTACCCTGAAAAATATACACAGCCGCTGACCACCAATATTGGAGGCCACGGCTGTGGGAAAATCTCCTGGATGCCCATCTGTTCTGCATCCCTCGCGGGGTGATTAACCAGATGGTCTTATCGGGAACCGGTTACGCGTTCGGTACCGGATGCGGGTTGTGCGGGGAAGTCCTTACTCTTTCAGTTAACTTATTCCACTTTGTTCTGCATGCCGTTGCGTTCAGACTTCCCATAAAAGATGCCCGTGTTTTGGGTCAAGGGGCAAACCCGGGATTTTCCAAGAGTTTATTTCAAGCCATGGCCGCCATCCAAGCTGAGCATAATAGCGGCGTGTCCAATAACCAGACAACTCTATTATACATTATAAAATCCCGGTTGCCTTGTCGGGTTACAACTCCAGACTGCAATTCTTCACTGAAAAAGGGGAAGGGCGTTTGTCTTTATTGTGACAAAAGGAACTAACAGACCTCTTTCATCTTGTGGGATAATGGAGCGGTTGACGAAATAAGATTTCCCATAGGAGGTTATATGCCTAAAGTCACTGATCAAGAAGCCCGCGATTACCATCACCTGAATGGGAAACCGGGCAAAATTGCTGTAATCCCGACCAAACCGATGGATACCCAGCGAGACTTGAGCCTGGCCTACACGCCCGGCGTGGCTGTGCCGGTGCTGGATATCGAGAAGGACCCGGAAGCGGCTTATGAATATACCTCGAAGGGCAACCTGGTAGCTGTTATTACCAATGGCACAGCCATCCTTGGCCTGGGCGACCGCGGCGCGCTTGCCAGCAAGCCGGTCATGGAAGGCAAGGGAGTGCTGTTCAAGAAATTTGCAGACGTGGACGTGTTCGACATAGAAGTGAACAGCCATGACCCGGATGAAATCATAAATGTGGTACGGGCGATTGCTCCGACCTTTGGAGGCATCAACCTAGAAGATATCAAAGCGCCAGAGTGTTTTTATATTGAAGAGACGCTGAAGGGGATGCTCGACATCCCGGTCTTTCACGATGACCAGCACGGCACAGCCATCATCTCGTCAGCGGCGCTAGCGAATGCGCTGGAGGTCGTTGGCAAGAAGCACAGCGAGGTAAAGATGGTCATCTCCGGGGCAGGGGCCTCGGCCATCTCGTGTGCAAACCTGGCCATGCGTTGGGGGGTGAAGCGCGAGAACATCATGATGCTCGATAGCAAAGGTGTCATTTACAAGGGCCGCACAGAAGGCATGAATAAGTATAAGGAAGCCTTCGCCGTGGATACCGATCTGCGGACCCTGGCGGATGCGGTACGCGGCTGCGATGTGTTTTACGGACTCTCGATCGCCAATGTGCTGACCCCAGCGATGGTCAAGACCATGGCCGAGCGTCCCTTCATCTGCGCCATGGCGAACCCGGACCCGGAAATTCGTTACGAACTGGCCAAGGAAGCCCGCCCGGATGTACTGGTAGCCACAGGCCGGTCGGACTACCCGAACCAGGTCAACAACGTACTCGGCTTCCCATTCATCTTCCGCGGCGCGCTGGATGTGCGAGCACGTGCCATCAACGAAGAGATGAAGTTCGCCGCTTCGCAATCACTTTACAATCTTACCCGCGAAGATGTACCCGATTCTGTCTTGCGCGCGTATGGCGTGGAGAGCATGAAATTTGGCTCCGAGTACATCATCCCCAAGCCGCTCGACCCGCGTGTTCTACTTTGGGAAGCCCCGGCTGTCGCCAAGGCAGCCATGGAAACCGGCGTGGCTCGCAAGCCAATTGACATTGATGAATACCGCGAGCAACTGGCCTTCCGCCAGGGCAAGGGTGCGCGTGTACGCTACTTCTTTATGAATAAGGCCAAATCTGCCAAGCCGAAAAAGCGCATCGTTTTCGCCGAGGGCGAGGAGCCCAAGATCATCCGCGCGGCCGTCCAGGTCCAGGACGATGGCATCGGAACGCCGATCCTGGTGGGGCGGCCCAAGGTCATCCAGAACAAGATCAAGGAACTGGCACTCGACTTCAGCTGTAAAATCCTTGACCCGAATGCCTTCCCAAAATATGAAGCCTATGTAAAGGCTTACTACGATCTGCGCGCCCGCAAGGGCATCACACTTCAGCAGGCTCAAAAGCGCGTACGCGAACCAAACGTGCTCGGCCCGCTGATGGTCAAAATGGGCGATGCGGACGCCTTTGTATCAGGGCTGACCTATGAGTATCCGGACGTCGTCCGTCCGGCTTTGCAGATTAACCATGCCCAGGGCGGCGGGCTGGTCGCCGGCGTATACATTATGATCGTCGAAGACCGCGTCTTCCTGTTCACGGATGCCACAGTCAATATTGACCCGACTGCCGAGCAACTGGCTGAGATCGCCTGCCTCGCAGCGGATTTTGCCAAGAGACTCGAAATCGAACCACGGGTGGCATTCCTCTCATTCTCCAACTTCGGTTCCACCCCGCACCCGTATTCAGACAAGGTGCGCAAAGCAGTTGAACTGGTCAAGAAGCAGTGGCCTGACATGAACGTGGACGGTGAGATGCAGGCGGATACAGCTGTGGTGCCTGAAATCGTGGAAGAACGCTATCCGTTCAGTATGGTAAAGGATGCCAATGTGCTGGTCTTCCCGTCGCTTGAATCAGCCAACATTGCCTACAAACTGCTGGCCCGCCTGGGCAACGCCAATGCCATCGGCCCGATCCTGCTCGGCACCGGCGCGCCCATCCATATCCTGCAAACCGGCGACGAGGTGGATTCCATCGTCCAGATGGCGGCAGTAGCCGTGATGGACGCGATGAGTCGCGAGTAACAAATCCAGTTTTTAATCAGACCTGACAGGTTTTCTAAAAACCTGTCAGGTCTTTTTTTGTGCTAGAATCATCGTATGGTAATCCAGCCCCTTGATGACCGTCCAACCGTGCGTACCCATAAGCGCCAATTCACCTGGCAGATCCTGGTGCCGTTCCTGGTGATGGCAGGTATAGTCATCGCCGGGGCGGTGCTGGTCGTCACAGGTGCGGCTCCCCAAACCGGCGTGTGGGCTGACATTTCGGTGATCTGGTTGCTTGTTCCAGCGTTGATCTTCGCCCTGGTGTTTCTGGTAATCATGATCACCATCATTTACGGCATGGCCAAACTTCTGCAGGTTTTGCCACACTACACGGGAAAAGCCCAAAGCATTTTTAACCAGGTTTCCGCCGGGACGCAAAAACTAGCGGATGGGACGACGAAGCCCTTCTTCTGGTTCCGACAAGCTGGAGCGGTGATTAAATCCATTTTCAGACTGCAGCGACCTTAATGGTCACGCAGGGCAGGGAAAAATCCTGCCCCAATCGCACGAAAGGATCGAAATCATGGAAGAAACCGATATTGTTGAATCTCTCCCACCCGACAACTCTTGGAAACTCAAGACTCTGCTGGTGGGTGGGGTTGTAGGTGCACTTGTGGGTGTAGGCGCAGCCTTCCTCCTGGCCAAACGTGCCGAACAGAAAGGCCAGCCACTGGCGATTACACCCGTCAAAGGCGTGCAACTGGGCGTGATGCTGGCCGGACTGATGAGGTCAATTCTGTCGCTGGGAGAAGATTAGCCCGCTGGCGATGAATGAAAACAAAACGACCGAGGAATACCCCGGTCGTTTTGTTTTACCACTACTTGCATAAATCCCTGGACTTTTCAGGATTGTGTGTTTCGGAATAAGAGATTTTGGACCGACTGTTAGCTCAATACCTTAGCGGTTCACATCTTTGAGCGATTGCCTGTAAGGCAGATCAAACCTTTCAGATACGCTCCTTCGGGAAAATTAAGCGCCACCGGGTGGTCTGAAGACTGCGACAACTGCTCTACGATTTGCGCCTCCACGCCTGCATCCAGGGCAGCAGAGGCAATAATTTTCTGGAACAGGGCGGTATCAATCCCACCTGAACACGAGAAAGTGAACAAAATCCCGCCGGGACGCAGGAGTTTGAAGGCCAGCAGGTTGATGTCCTTGTAGCCACGGGCGGCCTTCCCGGCCTGGGCAGCCGTGGGTGCGAACTTGGGCGGATCGAGAATGATCAGGTCGAAGGAACGGGCTTCATCGCGGAATTTGCGCAGGAGTTGAAAGACATCGCCCTCCAGCGTGGTATGCCGGTCAACAGGGAGGGCGTTGAGAACTACGTTTTCACTGCAGAGCGTCAGCGCGTCCGCCGAAGCATCCACGGAGAGAACCGACTTTGCCCCGCCTGCCAGGGCATTGAGCGTGAACCCGCCGGTGTAGCAGAAGCAGTCCAGTACCTCCCGCCCTTCGGCCAGTGTGCGCAGGCGTCGACGGTTGAGACGCTGGTCAAGGTAGAAGCCGGTCTTATGACCGGTTTCGAGATTGACAATAAATTTCAAGTCGTTTTCGAGGATGGTGATCTGAAAGGGAGGAGGAACACCGCGCAAGGGGCCGACTTTCGGAGGCAGACCTTCCAGTTCGCGCACATCGGCGTCGGAGCGCTCGTAGATCTTCGCCAGCCCGGTGGCTTCAAGCAACAGATCGGCGATGGTCTCTTTCCAGTATTCCGTCCCGGCAGTAAGTGATTGGAGCACGAGGACGTCCGCGTAACGGTCAACGATCAGGCCGGGCAAACCATCTGATTCAGCGTGGATGAGACGAAGTGCAGAGAATGAAGAAAGGAAATCGGGGAATAATGCCTGGCGGGCAGAAATGGCGCATTGGATACGACGGCGAAAGAAATCCAGATCAACCGCCTCAGCGGCGTCGAAAGTCCAAACGCGCGCCCGGATCTGCGAGCTTGGACTGAAAGCGGCGCGAGCCAGGAACTGTCCATCCGCGGTGAGCAGGTCGACGGTCTCACCGGAGGCGGGGTTCCCGTCCAGGCGGGCAACAGCGCCGGAGAAAATCCACGGGTGGCGGCGCAAGAGCGATTTTTCTCGTCCGGGTTTGAGGGTAAGGGTTGACATAAAAGGAGCAGGGGCACAATTATTGTGCCCCTACGAATTATTGGATAATACCGATTTCACGCCCGGCGGTGGCAATGACGCCCAGGGCGTAATCAATCTCTTTTGGTTCGTGCGAGGCGGTTACGGTGGCGCGCAGGCGAGCCAAGCCCTCCGGTACGGCCGGGGAGACCACCGGCAGGACAAAAAGATTTTTATGCTGACATTGGCGGGTAAGAGCAAAGGCGCGCTCGTCGGTGCCGCAAAGTACCGGTACAATGGCGGTTGTGGTCAGCAAGGTATCGAACCCGGCATTTTTCAATCCGTTGATGAACTGCCGGCCGTTGGCGTTGACTTTCTCGATGCGCCAGGGTTCGTCGAGGATGACCTTGAAGGCTTCGTTGGCGGCGGCGACCTGCGCCGGGGGCAGGGCGGCAGAGAAGATGTATGCCCGGCTGGCGTGACGCAGGTACTGGATGAGTTCCTTCTTCCCGGCCACGTAACCGCCCACCGATGGGATGGTCTTTGAGAGTGTGCCCATCTTGATGTCCACGCTACCCCACAGGTTGAAGTGTTCCTCGATGCCGTGTCCGGTCTTGCCGAGCACGCCCAACGAGTGAGCTTCGTCCATCATCAGCCAGGCGCTGTACTTCTTGCACAAGGCAGCCACCTTTGGCAGGTCTATCACGTCGCCATCCATGCTGAAGACCGCGTCGGCGATCACCATTTTGGCGACGCCTTCAGGAACCTGTTGGAGACGGTGTTCCAAGTCAGCCATGTCATTATGCCGGAAACGGCGGAACTCCGCCCCAGACATCAGGCAGCCATCCACGATGGAGGCGTGGTTAAGTTTATCGGACAGGATGTAATCGCCGCGCCCCATCAGGGTTGAGATGACAGCGAGGTTGGTAGCATAACCTGAGGAGTAGGTGATGGCCGCCTCGGCCTGTTTGAACTCGGCAATCGTCTCTTCCAATTCGGTGTGGATGGTCAGCGTTCCGGCCAGCGTGCGGACACCATTGGTTCCCGTGCCGAACTTGGCTACTGCAGCTTTGGCGGCTTTATTGATGCGCGGGTGGCCAATAAGACCCAGGTAACTGTAAGAAGCGTACATCCCCATCTCACGCCCTGCGACGATGACCCGCGAGCCGCCTTTGATCTCCTCGACAGGCTGGTTATAAAAGTAAAGGTCGTTGGCGCGCAGTTTCAACTCACGCTCGGTGAAGAAACGAATGCGGCGGGTGACTGCGTCATCGGTGGTGTGGAAGTCCATGGATGGCTCCTTTGGAAAAAATCTGCGTAAGTATAGCACAGACTTGGAACGCTAGAACATTACACCACACTTGTACATAACAAGATTCTTATTATTTATAACAACACCAGATCACTTTTCCAGAAAAGCTTTCATTGGCTCCCAGTAATTATCAATCCAGCCCTGGGTGAACTCCTCTTCGGTGCCTTCCGGGAGATCCGCATGGACGAAATCGAGACGCGTACCTTCCTCGACGCCGGTGAACTTAAAAGTGATGCGCGAGAAAATTCCTTCCGGCCAGTCGACAGCGCGCCAGTCCTGGACGATCTTTTTATCGGGAACCAATTCGATGTTCTTCCCGGTGATGTAATTATCATAAGCCATATAGCTGCCACCGACCGTGCGACTGATGCTGGCTTTACCGCCGGTGAAGGCGGCGTGTTTCTTCGAATCCATCAGCGCCTCGTAGACTTCATGCGGGGTGGCTTTGAAGGTGACAGTTTGTTTGATGACCCTGGACATGGTGATCTCCTTTTTGGTGAACCGGTAATTGCCAAACTATTGTGTGAATCATAGCATATTCGTTCGAGAAATAAATAAGTAATTGTATAGTCTGGCAGGATTATGTTCTTCCGGAAAATCGCAAGGGGATGACTGAAAAAAGATCATAAAAGACCTGACCATCTCCGGTCAGGTCTTTTCATTTACCTGAGCCTTTATTTTGTTCCAAGCTCCAACAGCTCTTTCCCCCAAGCCTGGAGAACCTGGTAGAACGGCAAAATACTGGGCAGGAAATGGCGTTCATCGTGTGAGTGCGGACCGATGCCGGTCTGCCCCCACACGACCCCTTGTCCGCCAGGGGCGAAGCGGGCGCTTGTCGCTGGAAGTTTGCGTCCCAGGCGGGGGTTCTGGCCAGAGACCTGTTTTACCGACTTCAGCAGTGCCTTTAGGTAAGGATTGGCTGAGTCGCAGGCGATCCCGTTCTCTTTAACCGGGATATTGAGCTCGAGCTCCTGTTTGGCGCAATAACCACCCAATTCCTCCAGCAAGGGGGAGATATCGTCCTGCGGAATCGGGCGGACTTCCACGCCGAAGAAACCCAGATCAGCGGTGACGTTGTAGATGCCCGGCACGCCCACCTGGATGTACGGGAAGCGGACTTGGGATTTCCAGCCGTCCGGACTGATCAAGGTCAGACGTTTATTCAGGATGGACTCGACCTCGATGCGGGCAGCCAGCAAGCGGGCGGTCAGGTCGGGGCCCGGTCCGGAGACTCCCGAATGGGCACGTACTCCCCGTCCGATCACTTCAAAGCGGAAGATGCCGCGGTTTTCGAGGCAGACTTCCCCGAACAACTCGTTCCCAGCCTCCCCAGTGCGTTCCCCGGCCACCAGAAGTTCGGGGACGTAACCTTCCTGCTCCAAAACCTTGAGTACTTGCGGCGTGCCCATTGGCTCGGCCTCTCCGTTCTCTTCGTTGCCAACCAGTAGTAGGGAGATGGGTGGGTAGGGCGGGCCCTGAAGAAGACGATGTTTCATCCAGACCATGTAGGTGGCGACGACGGTCTTCATGTCGGCCGCACCTCGACCCCAGAGATAATCCCCTTCCAAGCGCGACTCGAACTGCCCGTCATCCGGTTCGGGTGGAACCACGTCGAAGTGCCCGGAGAGCAACACCCCAGCGCGAGCTTTTTGCTGCTGCGGGAAGGCTGCCAACACGGAAGGATATTTCCCGTTGAATAATCTCGTCTGGATTCCGTGCTCATGAAGGTAGTCGAAAATCAGGGCGGCCGCCCGGCGGACATCCTCCAGGCGCTCGTCCGGTCCGGTGGTGACGGACGGGATATGTATGAGCTGACGGGCCAGGGCGACCACTTCGGCGGTCTTATCAGTATAGGTCTGGCTAATCTCCATACTTGGGCGGAAGGCGATCGGCAGGAGCGGGTCGAGGTGGGTGTCCGCGCGGGCATGCTGCATAGCTTCGCTTAAGCGAGCTGCATCCGAACCGAAATTTGGGAGGCTCTGGAAGATCTGGTCCAAGTCGTGCCTGACCTGGACCTGGCGTTCCTCCGCCAGCGTCCGCAGGAATTCGGGAGGCACTGCCAGCGCCTTTTTACCCAGCTCTGCCCGGATGCGGACCCGCAGGCGCTCGGATGTGTTGAGTTCGCCTTCCGCCATGGCGACCAGCGGTTGTAGATCGTCCCAAAGATTTAACGGTTCGGCCAATGGCCGGACTTGGTCCAATGTCCAGCGCAAGAAAGCGCGCATACCGACCGGCTTTCCGCTGAAGGGGTTCTCGATCTCGCCTCGCAGACCCAACCTGGCAGCCTGCTGCTCGTTGAGGCGGGCGCGGGCGACATCCTCTTTGTCATAGCGGAAGGAGCGGGCAAACTTTGGATCAGCGTAGAAAAGCAGCAAGAGCAGGTGCTTGAGGGTCAGATTAGCGACGTCAACCTCCATGGGCTGGCCGCCATCGTCTGTGCGGATCTCGACGCGGGCCATCGGCAAATCTATGCGGGCGCGCAGGTTTTGCATCTCGATCTGGCGAGCCGTCTCATCGGCTGTCTGGGTCTCGTCTGCCGAATACAGGCCGCGGTTGTAGATCTCGTGGAGCTGCTCGCTGGTGACGGCGATCAGGCGCTCCACCGGTTCGGCGAAGGAACGCGCCCGCACGGGCGTCCAGTTGTTGTTTCCGAAACGCACACCGCGCCGGACCAGATCGTAGGAGATGCGAAGGTAATCAGCGTATGAACGATAAAGGTCCGGGCGGTCGATCTCGGCCGGGTTGGGGAAGGTCAGGTTGCGGACTGAATCGTCCCCGGTCAGAACAGTACGCGGACCCTGCGGACCAGTATCCGCCCGCAGCGGAGTGGAGGCAGCCGTGGCGATGAACAGAGCTGCAAAGGCGCGCGACAGCCGGGTGGCAGTCACGTAGAATTCGGATTTGTAAGTGTCGAGGTGGCTCTCATCACGGTCAGACGAGGGCAGGTGAACAAAGTCCCAGGCGAAGAGCGGGTCGGGCAGTGACAGGTTGGTGTGGATACCGGCCGTAGCCAGGGCCGACCCATACAGGCTGACGCAGTGTTCCATGTAGCGGCGCTTGGCCAAATGCCAGCCACCCGGGATGACATCCCCCCCGACATCGATGGGATACAACAGGTTGCCGTGCCAGCAGTACAGGCGTTCGCCGAATGCCCGCCCAGCCTGGTCGAGGGCGTTGAGCAGCAAGGCCTCCATCAGGCGGCCTTCATAAACTGCCAGCCGCGGGAAATAATAGGGCCGGGTGGCCCACTCGATCATCCAGTTGAATACCTCCAGCTGGCTAAACTTATGTGCCCATGCCGGGAGGCAATCTGCCCGCAGATAGTCGACAAAGGAACGCCGGTCCGGGCCGGTGCCAACGGTAAGGAGCGGGTGGAATTGTTCGTCCAGCAGGTTCCACTCCAACTCGAAACCGCATAGACCGGACTGGGGCTTTTCCTTCAAAGCAGTTTCCAGCGCCAGCTGGTATTTATCCACAAACTGAGGCAACGTCTGCATCCTTCACCTGTTCAATATCAGATATTAAGAGCTTCACCACCAGGGTACGAAGACACAAATGAGTTTACCGGTTTGAACCCTTGTGCCTATCTTTCGAAAGCCATCAGGATCCAATCATCATCTTAATTCTTCATAGAGTTCAAGCCTTCCAGCAAGCGCTGGGCGGCGCCAAGAGTGCGCTCGGTGGGGGTGGCGTAGGAAAAACGAATCCAGCGTCCGCCAAAGGGCGAGAAGAAGGCCCCAGGGACGATGGCCACGCCGTGCTGCTCGGCCAGGTATTGCCCGAGCGGTTCGCTGTCTGCCCAACCCTTCGCGTCCAGCCACTTGCTGACCTCGATGAAGGTGTAATAGCCCTTGCCCATGATGTGAGTGAACCCGTTGTCTACCAGGTACTTCTTGAGCACCACACGGCTGGCATTGGTTGGCTCGACGATGGTACGGCAGGCTTCGGTATAGCCCATCTCATAGGCCGCCATCGCGACCGCCAGGGAATAGAATGAAGGCATGACTGTGTGGGAAGCACGGGCGGTGATGAACTTGACGACTTCCTCCGAGGCGACCAAGTGGCAGTTGCGGATGTTAGAGGCTCCCAGGCTTTTGGTCAGGCCGTCGAGGAACATGATCCGCTTGCGCTCCTCGGGGGTGAATTGGCAGATGAAGCTATTCAGGTCCATCGGTTGTTCGTCGGTGACGTAATGATACATCCAGTCAAACAACACGAAGGCGATACCCGCTTCGAGGGCCGCTTTGGCCATCGAAACCTGCTGTTCGACCGAAGTGGTCAGGCCGGTCGGGTTATCAGGATTAGTGATCACCAGCCCGGCAACCTTGCGCCCGGAGCGCTGGGTGAACTCGACGGTGGTACGCAGGCCTTCGATGGTGTACGCCCAGCCAGCTGCCGGGTCGCCGGGTGCCCACAGGACGTTGGCTCCGATCCCGTAGGGACCCCAGTTGTAAGAGATCCATGGCACGCGTGAGACGACGATGGCGTCCCCTTCCCGTCCGTGACCAAGGGCCAGCATGGCCTGGTATGCCTTGACCAATGCGTCCCGTCCGCCGGTGGTAGCCAGCACATTGGCAGGCCCCAACCCGGAAGAGGCATCCAAGTGCCAATAATTTTCCACCACCACCTTGCGGTAGGCGTCTGTGCCGAACGGCATGTCATAGGCGGAGCCGTGTTCGATCTGCAATTGGGCGGCACGTTCCAGAATTGGACGGGGTACGCCCGGCAAGCTTGCGCCGCCATCCCCCTGGGAGGCGTCGAATACCTTCGCACCCGGATTTTTCTCCTGGTAGACTTTAAGAGACTTGTTGATCAGGAACATGCGCGAAGGCGGGATGGGCACCATGCGGGTCAGGTAGTCGCTGACCGGAACCAAGTTTTCTTCCGGGACGGCAAAAACGGGGATGTCGTTCGAAATAGTCATAGATAAGCCTCTTCTTATAAAAAAAGTCGCCCCGGGGTTGGCGGGGCGCTGGGGTCTTACCAGTGTTTTGGGCCGGGTGTCTGCAACTGCAACCACCAATGCCCCGCCAGGGATGCGGGGAGACGATTATCATTGTCGACGATCGAAGTGCGGGACAAGGCCATATTGGGGACTACTATACCATTCGGCTGGAAAAGCGTCAAGGAAAGTATAGACAGGAAAGCATTGGATCCCTCTTGCTAAAAAAAAACACTGAGACCACAGCGCGCACAGAGAAATAGCAGAGGAACCATCCCCATTCTTTGAATGTACTTCAAAGCGAAACAGGAAGGTCAACCGAAACCATTAGCCACTCCTGATGGAAATGCAGGTTGAGGACGAACTTAATTTCCTGCGGCTAGTTTTCGCAATTCCTTTTCCCCAATAACTTTAACATCAAGCGATTGCGCTTTCTGGAATTTCGATCCCGGCGCCTCGCCCAACACGAGATAACTGGTGGTCTTGCTGACCGCGTCGGTCACCTTGCCGCCGTGGGATTCGATGAATTCCTTCACACCCTCACGGCTGAATCCCTCCAGTGTGCCAGTGACAACGAAGGTCAAACCGGTAAAAGCACCGGTTGAGGGTGGAGCGTTGAGCGCGGATGATTGAGGCCAGACACCAGCAACTTTCAGTTTTTCCAATACCTTCTTATTGCGTTCTCGATCGAACCAGTCCACGATGGACTCGGCAATGTTGGGGCCAACGCCGTTAACCAGCTGCAACTGGTCAACGGAAGCCGCCGCCAGAAGATCCAGCGAGGGGAAGTGGCGGGACAAGTCCAACGCTGAAACTTCACCGACACCATGAATCCCAAGGGCTGTGATAATACGATGCAAGGGTTGTCGCCTGGATGTTTCAATAGCGGTGAGAAGATTATCAGCGATCTTACCGGGCGGTGCCGATTCGGTCTTGCGATCCTTCTTGGTGACCGCGGTAAGAATAGCCTCCCGGGTTAGCGAGTAAATATCGGCGACATCTTTAACAAGGCCGGTCTCGATGAGTTTTTCGACGATCTTGATTCCCAGACCGGTGATGTCCATGGCACCGCGAGATACGAAGTGCTCCAGATTGCGCACCAGTTGGGCAGGGCAGGCGGCGTTAACACAATACCAGGCCACCTCGCCTTCGAAATGTTCAACCGGCTGTCTGCAAGCGGGGCAGGTGCTCGGCGGTGCAAAGGGTTTTTCGGCACCGGTGCGCAGATCCACGACCGGACCGATGACATACGGGATGACCTCCCCGGCGCGTTTGACCAGCACCTGGTCGCCGGGACGGATATCCTTTTCAGCGATATAGTCGAAATTGTGCAGGGTAGCATTCTTGACAATGACGCCGTTTATTTCCACCGGTTCAAGCAGCGCCTTGGGTGTCAGCACCCCGGTACGCCCGACCTCGACCTCAATCCCCAGTAGTTTTGTGGTCACTACACGGGCCGGGAATTTGAAGGCAATCGCCCCGCGCGGGTCCTTGCCGACAAAACCCAGTTCGGCAGCCAGGTTCAGATCGTCAATTTTTATCACCATGCCGTCGGCTTCGTAGGATAATTCGTTACGCCGTTCGTCCCAAGTGAGGGTGTAGGCGAGGGCAGATTCCATGTCGTCAAATCGCTGGGCCACGTCCGTGACCGGGAAGCCAAGCGCCTTGAGATATTCGAGCAATTTCCACTGGGTGCGGGGCTGCTGAAGGGATTGAGAGTTGTTTTCCCAATAGACGATCTGATAAACCAGAAGCGTAAGAGGTCGCGCAGCTGTGATCGCCGGGTCCAACTGGCGCAGGGATCCAGCGGCGGTGTTGCGCGGATTCAAGTACGTTTTTTCGCCATTTTCTTCCAGGCGTGTGTTTAATTTATCGAAATCTTTTACAGGGATAAAGATTTCACCTCTGACGACAAGGTAATCGGGTGCTTGGGGACTGGTGGTATGAAAAGGCAATTTCGCCTGCGTATGATCGCCCAACCCTTGATTCAGCGGGATATTCAACGGAATTGCCTTCACCGTCCGAAGGTTGGCAGTTATATCCTCACCTACTTCTCCGTCACCGCGTGTGGCACCCTGGACGAAGATTCCTTTCCGGTAGTGGAGGACCACGCTCAAGCCATCAATCTTCGGCTCGACAACGAAACTGGCTATCTTTACCCGGTCATCCAGTTTGCAGACGCGCTCGTACCAGGCACGCGCATCCTCCGCGCCGAAGGCATTGGCAAGACTCAGGATCGGGCGCGGGTGAGGGACTTTCTCGAATTTATCCGAAGGCCCAGCCCCAGCGCGCTGGCTGGGAGAATCGGGTGTGACCCAGTTGGGATGATCTGTCTCGATCTGGCGCAGATCAACCACCAGCTTGTCGTACTCGGCATCACTGATAACCGGCGTGTCCAGCACATGATAGCGGTGGTTATGGAAGTGGATCTGGTGTTTGAGTTCCTCGTAACGCTGTCGGAGAAGAGAAGTGTCCATGGCGGCTCCAGGTTCAGGTCCGGGATGAAACATAACAATCCATTATATTCCGAAAATTGGTACTTGACAAATTAGTACAGATGTTCTATACTGTGCAAGAAATATATAGTACAAACGTTCTATTACAACTAAGGAGGTCGTCATGAACACAAGTATTCGAAACAACCGAGGGATCACCTCAATGCTCAAAGGTTTTACCGTCCGACGCGGGCAAGCTTGGGGCGCCATCATTATCGGCGCGCTACTGGCTTTCGAGATGTTCAACTACAGCACCACCCAGTTCGCTTTGCATGATTTGCTGGGTGATCTGAAATTTGCCGGTATCCGCTGGGCGACGATCCTCGCACTGGCCTTCTGCGGCATTGACTTTGCCGGTATCGCCCGTCTGTTTACACCGGAGCAGGGCCGTGATGAGCCTGCTGAAGTCTGGTACCTGTTCGGGGCCTGGCTCCTGGCGGCAGCAATGAACGCGACACTCACCTGGTGGGGTGTGGCAGTTGCCATCTCCAGCCATACCAACCTGAGCAGCGAGGTCATCAGCAGCAGCATACTGACCAAGGTTGTGCCAGTTTTCGTGGCAGTCATGGTCTGGCTTATCCGTGTTCTGATCATCGGAACATTTTCGGTCAAAGGGGAGAAATTGTTCAGCCAGGCTGAAACCCGCAACTCCTCCCACCGGGCGCTTGCTCTCCAGCCTGCCAGATCGCTGAACTCCCGGCCACGGCCGGCTACTGTCCCTGCATTCCGACCGGCGAGCAAGTTGGCGCGGACCGAATCGAACTACACCCGCTCTGAACCGACTTACCCCAACCTATCCATGCAGAGCAAGCCGGTGCGTGAAGCGGAATACGTAGACACCCCGCGTAACTCCTAGTTCATCATTCCTGGAAGCATGTCCTCACGACAATCCGTCCCTCATTCTGCACAGGCAGCCGCCTCCTCTGGAGGCGGTTACCTGTTTGGATACCTGCTCCCGCCCTTGTCAGTGGTTTGTGTTGGTGCTGTGCTGATGTTTTT
>Ga0315286_10002193_pt1 | contig 18152 bp, 15 predicted proteins | sample YL17G10_0_MG_FD_205038 | JGI IMG/M metagenome (GOLD analysis project Ga0315286, IMG submission 205038) | Sediment microbial communities from Yellowstone Lake, YNP, Wyoming, USA - YL17G10_0 | ecosystem: Environmental > Aquatic > Freshwater > Lake > Sediment | place: USA: Wyoming | collected...
GGTTCCGATCAGGGAGACGAATCCCCTGCGCCCCCTGAGCCCCTACGCGGTGAGCAAGGTGGGGCAGGATATGCTCGCGTACCAGTACTTCATGAGCTACCGGACGGACGTCGTGCGGACGCGCGGCTTCAATCACACGGGGCCCCGGCGTCCCGCGATCTTCGTCTGCTCCGATTTCGCCAAACAGATCATCGATATCGAACGAGGGATCCGGGAGCCGGTTATCCGGGTCGGCAACCTCGATGCGCGGCGCGATTTCACCGACGTGCGGGACATCGCGCGCGGGTACTGGCTCGCCCTGGAGAAGGGAAAGAGCGGCGAGGTGTACAACCTCTGCTCGGGAACGAGCTACCGCATCGGCGAGATTCTCGATATGCTCCTCTCGCTCGCGGGCGTGCGGGCCGAGGTCAAGCAGGACGCCGCGCGGCTCAGGCCGAGCGACGTTCCGCATCTCGAGGGCGCCAACGACAAATTCCGGGCGGATACCGGCTGGAAGCTCGATATCCCGTTCGAACAGACGCTCAGGGATCTCCTCGATTTCTGGCGGAACAACCCCGGCCGCAGATAGCGGCCGCGGGGCGGGAGTCCACATGCGCTCACTGGTCACCGGGGCGAGCGGCTTCGCCGGCGCCTATCTCGTGAAGGAGCTCGCCGCGGCCGGGCACGAGGTCATCGCGACCGACGTCGTCGAGCCTTCCGCGGTGCCCGGCGGGGTCGTGCACCGCGGCTGCGACCTCCTCGACGGCGGCGCCGTGAGAGCGCTTGTCGCGGACGTTCGTCCCGATTACATATTTCATCTCGCCGCGCAGAGCTCGGCGGCGCGGTCCTTCGAAGAGCCGCGCCCCACGCTCGAGACGAACGTCTTCGGCACGCTCAACGTGCTCGAGAGCGTGCGGTCTCTTCCGTACGCCTGCCCGGGAGCGAAGACGCGTTCGGGAAAGGTCCGCGTCCTTTCCGTCGGTTCGAGCGAGGAGTACGGGCGGCGGCCGCGCGGCGCGATGCCTCTCGGCGAAGGGAGCCCGATCGAGCCCGTGAGCCCGTACGCGGTGAGCAAGGCGGCGCAGACCATGCTTGCCCTCCAGTACGAGCGCTCCTTCGAGATCGACGTCGTCGCGACGAGGAGCTTCGGCCATACGGGCCCCGGCCAGCCCGTGCGCTTCGTGCTCCCCTCGTTCGCGCGACAATGCGCGGAAATACGGGCCGGAAAGCGCGAGCCGGTCGTGAACGTCGGCAATCTCGAGGTCGTGCGGGACTATCTCGACGTCCGCGACGTCGTGCGCGCGTACCGGCTGATCGCGGAGGAGGCGAGCGAACCGGGCGTCTACAACGTGTGCTCGGGGAAGGGGATCGGTCTCCGGGACGCGCTCGATTTCTTCGTTCGCGCCTGCGGCGTCCCGGTGAGGATCGTGGAGGATCCGAGCCTGGCCCGCCCGGCGGATATTCCGGTGCTCGTCGGCGATAACACGCGTCTGCGGCTCTCGTGCGGATGGAAGCAGGAGCATTCGACCGAGGCGATGCTCGGGGGGCTTTTCGAATACTGGGAGCGGCTCGCAAGGGAGAAGTGAATGTTCAAGATATGCATGGTGGGTACGGGCTACGTGGGGCTCGTGAGCGGCGCGTGTCTCGCCGATTTCGGCCACCGCGTGATCTGCGTCGATATCGACGAGGCGCGGCTCGACTCGATCCGCGGCGGGATCATGCCGATCTACGAGCCGGGGCTCAAGGATCTCGTCGCGCGCAACTATTCGGCGGGGAGGCTCGTTTTCACCTCCGACCTCGGGGCGGCGGTCGAGGATTCGCTCGTCATATTCTCGGCGGTCGGCACGCCCGAACGGGAGGACGGCTCGGCCGATCTCTCGTCGGTGTTCCGGGTCGCGAAGGACATCGCCTCGTGCATGCGCGAATACCGGGTGATCGTCCAGAAGAGCACGGTGCCCGTCGGAACGTCCGAGCGCTTCGGCGAAATCATACGCGAAAATCTGGAGAACCCGGTCGAATTCGACCGGGTGTCGAATCCCGAGTTCCTCAGGGAAGGCTCGGCGATAGAGGATTTCATGCGCCCGAACCGCGTCGTCATCGGCGTCGAGAGCGATCGCGCGCGCGAGATCATGCGTGAAATATACCGGCCGCTCTACCTTCTCGAAACGCCGATCGTCTTCACGTCGATCCGGACGGCCGAGCTCATCAAGTACGCGAGCAACGCGTTTCTCGCGACGAAGATCTCGTTCATCAACGAGCTCGCCGAGCTCTGCGAGAAGGTCGGAGCCGACGTCGACGAGGTCGCGCGGGCGATGGGCCTCGACCGGCGGATCGGATCCAAGTTCCTGCACGCGGGCGTCGGGTACGGCGGATCCTGCCTTCCGAAGGATGTGGCCGCTATCATGCACACGGCCGATGAAGCGGGCGTGCCCCTTCGCGTCATCAGGGCGGCGGCCGACGTGAATCGCGCCCTCATGGACCGGCTCATGGACAAGATCCGGATTGAAATGCCTGCCCTCGCGGGGAAGACGGTCGCCGTGCTCGGTCTCTCGTTCAAGCCGAATACCGACGACGTGCGCGAGTCGCCGGCGGTGCGCTTCGTCGATCGCCTGCTCGCCCAGGGGGCTCGCGTCAAGGGGTACGATCCCGCGGCGATCGAAAACGTGCGCCGGATCTACGGGGAGCGGATTTCATACTGCGAGGATTCGTACGACGCCGTCCGGGGTGCGGACGCGCTCGTCATCATGACCGAATGGAACGAGTTCCGGATGCTCGATCTCGACAGGGTGAAGAAGCTTCTTCGGAGCCCCGTCGTCTTCGATTGCCGGAACATCTATCAGCCGGAAACGATGGAGAAGATGGGATTCAGGTATCATTCCTTCGGGAGAACGACGCGGTAGCGTGCCGCGCGTCTCTCGCAGCAGGGCCGGGAGGAGGCGCCGATGCGGACAATACTCATCACGGGAGGAGCGGGATTCATCGGATCGAATTTTATCCGGTTCCTCTATCGCGAGGGGCGGAAGGTGGACGTCACCGTTCTCGACAAGCTCACGTACGCCGGCAATCTGGACAACCTGCGCGAGTTCATGGGGCGAAAAGGGTTTCGATTCGTCCGCGGGGACATCGGTAACGCGCGTCTTCTCGACGACCTGCTCCCCGGCGTCGACGTCGTGTATAACTTCGCCGCGGAGACGCACGTCGACCGCTCGATTCTCGAAGCGGGGAGCTTCGTGAAGACGGACGTTCTCGGCACGTACGTGCTTCTGCAGCGCGCCTTCAAAGCGCGCGTGCCCCGTTTCGTCCAGGTTTCGACCGACGAGGTGTACGGCAGCACCGCGCGCGGGAGCTTCCGCGAGAGCGATCCTCTGCAGCCGAACAGCCCTTATTCGGCGAGCAAATCGGGCGCCGATCTCCTCGTGCGCGCGTTCCACAAAACGTACGGTTTCCCCGCCGTGGTCACCCGGAGCTCGAACAACTACGGTCCCTACCAGCATCCCGAGAAATTCATTCCGCTCTTCATCACGAACGCGATCGAGGGCAAACCCCTCCCGATATACGGGAACGGCTCGAACGTCCGCGATTGGGTCTACGTCGAGGACAACTGCCGGGCGATCGAACTCGTCGGGCGCGAGGGAGCGGAAGGGGAAGTGTATAATATCGGCGCGGGGGAGGAGCATCCCAACATCGAGATTGCCCGGAAGATCGTCGCGCTGACGGGCGCGGATACGTCGCTCCTCACCTTCGTTTCGGATCGTCCCGGGCACGACTGGCGGTATTCCATCGACGCGCGGAAGATCCGGCGCCTCGGCTGGCGGCCGCGCGTCGGTTTCGACGAAGGTCTCGAACGGACCGTGCGCTGGTACGCGCGGAACGCGCTCTGGTGGAAACCGGTCAAGGAAGGCAGCTTCAAGCGATACTACGCGAAGCTCTATCGTTCGCGTATCGCGGAATCTTCCCGGCGAAAGGAGAAGCGATGAAAGCCGCCGTTATCGTAGGGGCCCGCCCGAATTTCATGAAGGCGGCGCCCCTCATCCGCGAGTTCAGAAAACGCCGCAGTCTCGAATGGGTGCTCATCCATACGGGGCAGCACTACGACGAGAACATGTCGCGCGTGTTCTTCGAGGATCTCGAGCTTCCCGAGCCCGACATCCATCTCGGCGTCGGTTCCGGCTCACATGCGGAACAGACGGCGAGGATCATGATTGCTTTCGAGGGCGTCGTTGCGCGGGAGCGTCCCGATCTCATCATCGTCGTGGGCGACGTGAATTCGACGCTGGCCTGCTCCCTCGTCGGTGCGAAGGCGCTCATTCCCGTGGCGCATGTCGAGGCGGGGCTCAGGAGCTTCGATCTCGCGATGCCCGAGGAGATCAACCGGATGGTTACCGACATTTTGTCGAGATTCTGTTTCACGACCTCCCCCGAAGCGGAGACGAATCTTCTCCGCGAGGGGGTAACGTCCGATCGGATCTTCTTCGTCGGGAACATCATGATCGACTCTCTTCTGTTCTATCTGGCGAAGGCGGAGAGCTCGCGCGTTCTCGACACGCTCGGCGCCGCCCCCGGCGAGTACGTTCTCGTCACGCTTCACCGGCCGTCCAACGTCGACGAGAGCGGCGTTCTCGCGGGAATCATGGAGGCGCTCGCCGGTCTCGCGCGCTCGTTCCCCGTGATCTTTCCCGTCCATCCGCGCACGCGGAAAATGATCGAATCGGCGCGTGGCGCCATCGAGATTCCCGAAGGATTGAAGCTCATCGAGCCTCTCGGATACCTCGATTTCGTCAAGGCGATGCGGCACGCGCGGATCGTCGTCACCGATTCGGGGGGCATCCAGGAAGAGACCACCGTGCTCGGGGTCCCGTGCATCACGGTGCGCGAGAACACCGAGCGGCCGATCACGGTCGAGATCGGCACGAACGTTCTCGTCGGATCGGATCCCGGGAAGATACGGGACGAGGCGGCGCGGATTCTCGCCGGCCCCGCGCGCGCTCACCGCGTGCCGCCCCTCTGGGACGGAAAGACCGCGGGACGAATCGCCGACATTCTCGTACAACGGTTTCCGGCCTGAACATGGAATCGCATATCTCATCCAAGAGCTCCTTCGCTTCGGGATACCTCTGGACATTCGGCGCGACGGCGTTGCCGTCCAAAGTCGCGCTTGACACCTCACCACGGATATTCGATGCTTAGAGGGGAATGTTCCAAGGAGTGGACTGGTGACGAAAATCGGGCTCATCCTCGCCGTCGTCCTGTCGTTCGCGCTCGGGTCGCTGTTCACGCCGTTCGTCCGCGGAATGGCCGCGCGCTTGCGGATCTGCGAGAAACCGAACGGGCGCACGAACAGGGACATCGCGCATATAGGAGGCGTGGGGATCATCGGCGCGATACTCTTCACCCTCCTTCCGCTCTTTCTGTTCTTTCTTCCGGACGGTCCGGTCGTGCAGGCGTTCACTCCGGTGCTGATCGCGAGCGGTTTTCTCGTGTTTCTCCTCGGCATCATCGACGATCTGCGGAGCCTCCACTACATCTACAAGCTCATTCTGCAGGTCGCCGTTTCCGTTTTCGTCGCCGCGGTGGGATTGGCCCTCCTCATGCATTTCGGGGCGCTTCGCGTCGCCGTGTATCTCATCATGCCGCTCTTTCTCGCGATCGCCGTCTGGATGCTCGTCGTGACGACGTCGTTCAATCTGATCGACGGGATCGACGGTCTCGCGTCGGGGCTCGCCTTCATCGCAGCGGCTTCGTTCGCCGTCGCCGGGCAGCTTATGGCCCAACCGCTCGTCGTCGCGGTTTCGCTCGTCGTCTGCGGCGCGACGCTCTCGTTTCTCCGATATAACTTTCCGCCGGCGACGATCTTCATGGGCGATTCGGGCAGCCTCTTCCTCGGGCTTCTGTTCGGTCTCGTCTCTCTGCTCCTGGTCGCGCCCGGCGAGAACGTCTTCTACCGGATCGCGGGCAACGTCATGATCCTCGCCGTGCCTCTTCTCGACACGACGCTCGCGTTCGTGCGGCGGCTCGTCACGCGCCGTCCCGTGTTCGAGGCCGATCATCGGCATATCCATCACATGCTTCTCTACCGGTACCGCTCGATGAGGAAGGTCGATGGTGTCCTGTGGGGAGTATCGGCCGTTTTCGGCGCTCTCGGCGTTTTCACCATGCGGGGAAACGTCATCGCTCTCGTCGCCGCGTCCGCGCTCGCTCTTCTCGTTTTCGTCGTCGCGCTTCGGTCGATGGTGCGTTTCAAGCTGCCGGGAGCGTCCGAGGAAGAGATCCTCGGCGGTTGCGGCATCACCGCCGCCCAGAACGTCGCGCGTCAGCGTTAGTCTTCGCCCGCTCATCCCCGCCGCGAACACCTTTCCAATTGCGTTTTTCGGAGTGCTGTGCTAGCGTGGTGCCCGAGCGTTTCAGCACTGGCGGTGCGTACAGGAGTCGTTATGGGCCGCGCGAAAACTATCATCGTGGGCAGCAGAGGAGACGCGTTGTCGATGCTCTACCGCGCCCGGGCGTGCGCCGCGCTCGGGGAAGCGCACCCGAATGTGAAGTTCGTCGACACGCCCGAGGGACGGGGAAGGGACGATGGCACCAAGCCGGCTGCCCTGAAGCTCGAGGCGCGGAGGGCGGCGGCCGTTCTTCACCGCCTCGGGAAAGGGGAGATCGACGTCGCCGTGATGGACGCGCGGTGGATCCCGCTCCAGATCGCCGGCGGCCTCGAGATCGCCGCGATCTTCGCGCGGACGAATCCCTTCGACGCGCTCGTCTCGCACGAGAGCCTCATTCTCGACGAACAGCCGGAGCATGCGAGCGTCGCGGTGAGCGATCCGGTGAAGCGCGGGCAGCTCCTCTATTACCGGAACGATCTCAAGCTCGTGGACGGAGAGGACGATTTCGGCAGCCTTTTCGACGCGATGAATCGAGGAACGATCGCGGCGTTCATTTTTCCCGCCTCGGACGTCGAAATGCTCAACCAGCAGGAGCACGTCGCCGAGGTGTTCACGACGTCGATCTGCACGCCCGTCGCCGGACAGGGCGCGCTGGCGCTCGTCGGCCGGCGCGACAAGAAGGACGTCTTCTCGATGATCCGGGATATCAACGATCAATCGGCGGCGATGGAAGTCGAGATCGAGCGGATGTTTCTCGAGCGCGTGGCGAAGGACGGGAAGGCCCCGGTCGGCGTTCTCGCCAACGTCGATGAAAACGAATTCGAGATCGAGGCGGCGATCGTCGCCTTCGACGGTTCCGAAAAAATATCGGGTATTATGAGCGGAGCGCTCGCCGACCGGTCGCAGGTCGTCGAAAAGCTCGCGAACGAGCTCCTCGCCTCGGGCGGAGAGGAGATCGTCGCATCGTTCAGGAAAGTACGGGGGAACGGCTGACGCGATGCTCGACCGAAAACTCATACGGAAGGATCCGGATCGGGTACGGGAAGGGCTCCGCAAGAAGGGCGCTTCGTTCGATCTCGACGCGTTCCTCGCGCTCGACGAACGGCAGCGGGCCCTTATCCAGGAGACCGAGAATCTCAAGCACGAACGCAACGAGGCTTCTCAGGAGATATCCCGTCTCAAGAAAGAAAACCGGGACGCCGGCTCGATCCTCGAGCGGATGAAGCGATCCTCCGACCGGATAAAGGAAATCGACGCCGAGCTCAAGGACCTCGGCGCGCGGCTCGACGATCTCGCCCTCTACATACCGAACCTGCCGCACGATTCGGCGCCGTACGGCACATGCCCGGAGCATAACGTCGTGAGGAGATCCTGGGGCGCGATTCCCGAACCTTTCGACGGAATGCTCCCCCATTGGGATATCGGCGAGAAGCTCGGGATCATCGATCTCGCCGCGGGAAGCTCGCTGAGCGGCAGGGGGTTCGTCGTGCTTCGCGGGGACGGGGCGCGCCTCTCCCGGGCGCTCGTCAACTTCATGATCGATCTGCATCGGGAGCAGGGCTACGAGGAGGTTTCGGTGCCGTATCTCGTGAGCCGCGAGTGCATGGTCGGCACCGCGCAGCTCCCGAAGCTCGCCGAGGATATGTACCTCAGCGAGAAGGACGATCTGTTTCTCGTTCCCACGGCCGAGGTTCCGCTCACCAACATGTACCGCGGAGCGGTGCTCGACGGCGCGCGTCTCCCCGTCAAGCTCACCGCGTACAGCCCGTGCTTCCGCCGCGAGGCGGGAAGCTACGGCCAGGATACGAAGGGGCTCGTGCGGGTGCATCAGTTCGACAAGGTCGAAATGGTGAAGCTCTCGTTTCCCGAAACGTCGTACGAGGAGCTCGAATCGCTCGCGCGCGACGCGACCGCCGTGCTCGAGGCGCTCGAGATCCCGTACCGCGTCATCGAGCTGTGCACGATGGACATGAGCTTCGGCGCGGCGAAGTGCTACGATCTCGAGACGTTCGCCCCGGCGATGGGCCGGTGGCTCGAGGTTTCGTCCTGCAGCAACTTCGAGGATTTCCAGGCCCGCCGGGCGAATATCCGTTTCAAGAGACGGCCGAACGAAAAGCCCGAATTCGTGCACACGCTGAACGGCTCGGGGCTCGCGCTTCCGCGGGTCATCGCGACGATCCTCGAGCTCAACCAGACGCCGACCGGCAAGGTCCGTGTCCCCCGTGTTCTTGTCCCCTACCTGGGGGGCAGGGAATACCTCGAGGCCTGATTAGATCATGAGGGCGCCACGAAATCTTCCGTTTCTCCTCAAAGTGTATTTCATCGCGGGGAGCGTCATCGTCGTCTCCTTCGCCCTCGTGTACAACAACGGCCTTATCAGGAAAATGCGCGCTCAATCGGCGCAGACGACCAACCAGTACGCCCGTTTCATCGCGCTTCAGATCGATCGACTCGATGACAAGAACAGCATTGATTTTATTCGCGAGACGCTGCGCGACCTGAACGCGCCCTTCATCATCACCGACGCGGCGGGGAGGCCGATGATCTGGAACCAGCAGATCGGCGTTCCCCCGCTGAGCCCGGGCGAGTACGGGCGGCTGATCAAATACGATCCCGTTTCTCCGAACGATCCCCTGCTCGAGAAGGTCCAGAGGAAGGCCTTTGCCTTCGATCGCGTGAACAAACCGGTGCCGATCGAGACGGATACCTTCGAGGCGGTTCTTCACTACGGGCCTTCATCTCTCTCGCGCGAGCTCGCCGTCGCGCAGTACGTTCAGATCGGCGTTTTCGTGATCTTCGTTCTCTTCGGGTTCATCGGATTCCACACCGTGAAAAGCGACGAGCAGCGATTGATCTGGGTCGGCATGGCCAAGGAGACCGCCCACCAGCTCGGAACGCCGCTCTCGTCGATCATGGGATGGATCGCCATGATCCGCGAGGAGCTCGCCGCGGCGCGCGGCTCCGACAAGCTCGCGATGGCGATCGACGAGGTCGAGACCGACGTCGAGCGTCTGAGCAAGATCTCGGCGCGCTTCAGCAAGATCGGCTCCGCCCCGAAGCTCGAGCTTCAGGAGCTCTCCCCGATCGTCGACGAGACGGTGAGTTACTTCGAACGGAGGCGTCCTTCGCTCAAGATCAATTCGACGATCACGACCGAATCGGACGAGCTTCCCCTTATCAGGTGCAGCAAGGAGCTCATCGGCTGGGTGCTCGAGAACATGATCAAGAACGCCCTCGACGCGATCGCGGGGGACGAGGGAAAGATACATATTCAATGCAGGATGAACGAGAGAGACCGGAGAATCGAAATGCTCTTCAGGGACAGCGGCAAGGGAATGAGCCCGGGCGTGCGCAAGCGCGTCTTCTCTCCCGGTTTCACGACGAAGAGCCGCGGCTGGGGTCTCGGGCTTTCGCTGACGAAACGCATCGTCGAGGACATACACGGCGGATCGATCCGGGTTCTCGAGTCGCAGCCGGGCAAAGGGACGACGTTTCTCATAACATTTCCCGTCGATTGAAAGGGGGCGAAGCGGAGCGCGTGGCGAAGGAAAAGAGAATTCTCTGGGTTGACGACGAGATCGATCTCCTGAGCTCCCATATCATGTTCCTCGGGGAAAAGGGCTATGCGGTCACGGCCGCCTCGAGCGGCGACGAAGCCCTCGCCGAGCTCAAGAAAGGGAGATTCGACCTCATTCTCCTCGACGAGACGATGCCCGGCAAGAGCGGGCTCGAGACGCTCCAGGAGATCAAGGAGATCGATTCGAACCTCCCCGTGATCATGATCACGAAGAACGAAGCCGAGAACCTCGTCGATCAAGCCATCGGCATGAAGATCGACGACTACCTCCTCAAGCCCGTGAATCCGCTCCAGATCTATTCGGCCGCGAAGCGTATCCTCGATTCTCATCGCATCCAGGAGACGGTTCTCAGCAAGGATTATCTCCAGGCGTACCAGCGAATCAACGGGAATCTCCGCTCGGACCCGGGCTGGCGCGAATGGATCGGGATCCATCAGGAGCTCTCCCTCTGGGACGTCGAATTCGATCGTTTCAGCGCGACGGGGCTCGAACAGACCCAGCAGGACCTCAAGAAAAAATCGAACTTCGATTTCGCGCGCTATATCGAGCGCGTCTACCCCGACTGGATGCGCGGTTCGGAACGGCCCCCGCTGAGCGTCGACGTGATGGGCCGTTGGGTCCTTCCCCGCCTCAGGGAAGGCAAGAAGATCTATTTCGTCCTCATCGACTGCATGCGGTACGACCAGTGGCTCAAGATAGAGGATCTTCTGGCCCCCTTCTATACTATAGAAAGGGACTGTTACTATTCGATTCTGCCGACCGCGACGCCCTACTCGAGGAACGCGATATTCGCCGGCGCCTTTCCGTCCGAGATCCAGAGGCGCACCCCCGAACAATGGCTCGAACGATCGAAGGACGAGTTGAGCAAGAACCGCTTCGAGTATGCCTTCATGCAGGAGCTGCTCGCGCGGTCGGGGCTCGGCGCCGTTACGACGAAGTATATCAAGATATATGAAATCGAGGAGGCGAACGAGATCCGCAAGCAGGTCGACAGCTACCGGGGGATCGATCTCGTCGCCATGGTGTTCAATTTTCTCGATATCCTCGCGCACGGGCGCAGCCAGAGCGAGATTCTCCAGGAGATCGCCCCCAACGAGAGCGCATTCCGGTCGCTCATGCGCTCGTGGTTCGTCCATTCGGCGCTCTTCGACATTCTCCAGAGGATCTCGAAACACGGCGCGACCGTGATCATCACGACCGATCACGGCTCGATCCTCGGAGCGAGGGCGAGCCTCGTCCACGGGAACCGCGACACTTCGACGAATCTCAGGTACAAATTCGGCGAGAACATCAACGGCGATTCGCGGCAGACGCTCCTGATCCGCAAACCGCTCGAATTCAATCTTCCCGCCGAGGGTCCCTCCAAGAACTACATTCTCGCGAAGGAGAATTTCTACTTCGTCTATCCGACGAAATTCCACGAATACGAGCGGCAGTACATGGGAACGTTCCAGCACGGGGGAATCTCGCTCGAGGAAATGATCGTTCCCTGCGTCACTCTCACCCCGAGGTAATGCATGCCCGCGCATCCCGCCCGCCGCAGAACGGGGATCAAGGTTGGAGCCGGGCCGCGCCGCCTCGAGAGCTTCGAGGGAGAGCGCCGGAGCGTCGCGCTGTCGAGCGAATCCCCCGATCGGACGCTCGCGATCGGACGCGTGATCGGCTCGCTCGTGCCGCGCGGGGCCGTGCTCTCGCTCGAGGGGGGGCTCGGCGCGGGGAAGACGCTCATCGCGAAGGGAATATGCGCGGGGCTCGGCGTTCCGGACGAGGTGGTGAGCCCGAGCTTCGTGCTCGCCGAGGAGTATGCAGGCGTATTTCCCGTGTTCCATTTCGATCTCTACCGGCTCGAGAGCGTCGACGAGGTCGCCCGTATCGGGCTCTTCGACGCGATCGACGATCGCAACGTCGTCATCGTCGAATGGGGGGACCGTCTTCCCGCCGGCTCCCTCGACGCGAACCTGCGGATCGTTCTGGAGATCACGGGAGACCGGAGCCGCGGGGTGACGATCGAGGGGCGGGGCGGCTTTCTCGACGCGCTCGAAGGGAGCATCGCGTGAAAACGGCGCCGATCGTGCTCGCGCTCGATACGTCCCATCAACGCGGGAGCGTCGCGGTGAGCCGCGGCGAGGAGGTTCTCTCGGAGCTGCTCTTCGACGCGAGCGACACGCACTCCGCCACCCTGCTGCCGGGCGTCGACGCGTGCCTCGCCTCGGCGAAGGTCGCGCTTTCCGACGTCGAGCTCTTCGCCGTGGTGTGCGGACCGGGAAGCTTCACGGGGCTCCGGATCGCCCTCGCGACGGTGAAGGCGTTCGCCGCCGTGCGCCGCGCGCCGGTCGCTCCCGTCGAGAGCTGCGCGGTGCTCGCCGCGGCGTTTCCGTACGCCGCGCGGCCCGTCTTGACCCTCATCGACGCCCGCAGGGGAGAGGTGTACGGGGCGCTCTATGAAACGACGGATGGATCGCCTCGCCTCGTCGTCCCGCTCTTCTCCGCGAAGCCGGAGGCGATCGGGGATATTCTCGCGAGGCATTCGGTCGCGGGCCCTCTCATCCTGTGCGGCACGGGCGCGCTCCGCCACCGCGCCGCGTTCGAAGCGCTCGTCCCGGACGGAAGCCGTTTCGCTGGCGAGCGATGGGCCGTGCCGTCGGCGTCCCTGTGCGCGCTGCTCGCGCTCGAGCGCGAGCCCCTGTCGTACGACGAGCTCTTCGCCCTCGAACCCCTCTATATTCGTCCGCCCGACGCCCGCCTGCCCGATACCGCGAACATGCGGAAACGCGGGAGAGGCGCGCCGTGACGGGGCGGGCGATCCGCGAAATGACCGCGGGGGACATTCCGCCCGTGATGGAGATCGAGCGATCGAGCTTCATCACGCCGTGGACCGAGGGAATGTTCAGGTCGCAGCTCAAATTCAGGAATCATGCGATCAATCTCGTTCTCGTCGAGGACGGGACCGTCGCCGGCTACGCCGCCGCGTGGATCGCGTACGACGAGATACACCTTCTCAGCATCGCCGTCGTTCCCGCGGCACGCAGGCGGGGTCTCGGAGGCGAGATCCTTCGCGCCGTCATGGTCCGGGGAAGGGCCCGCGGCGTCATTCGCGTGATACTCGAGGTCCGCGAGGGAAACGCAGCCGCGCGCGCCTTTTACCATATGCACGGATTCGTCGATATCGGAACGCGGCGCCGGTATTACAGCGATACGGACGAAGATGCGATCATCATGGAATACGTATTCGACGTGTGAGGAGCTTCGCGCGATCCGGGGCGCTGCGGCGTGCGCGATCGTGCTCGGGAGCGGCCTCTCGAAGCTCGCCCGCGGGCTCGAATCGCTCGCGCGCGTTCCCTATGCCCGCATCCCCGGTTTCGGACGAACGTCCGTCGAAGGGCATCCCGGTTTCGTTTCGCTGTGCCGCCTCGCCGGCGCGCCGGTGCTCCTCTTCGCGGGGAGGTATCACGCGTACGAGGGCGCCGGGCCGGACGCCCTTGCCTCTCCCGTCCTGCTGGCGGAGTACGCGGGCTGCTCGTCCATCATCGTGACGCAGGCGGCGGGGAGTCTCACGCGCCGGATCCAGCCGCGGACATGGATGCTCGCGACCGACGTCATTCCCTTTCCCTCGAGGTCGGGCCTCCGTTTCAATCGCGAGCCGTTCAGCGGCGCTTCTCGGGGAACCGGGCGATCCCGCGCGGCGCCCGTCGTCTCGAAAGAGCTCTCGGCGGCGCTCCGCCGCTCGGCGCGCGCGGCCCGGATACCGGTGGCCGAGGGCGTCCTCTGCTGGACGAGCGGGCCGACCTATGAAACGGCGGCCGAGGCCCGCGCCGGGGCGCTCATGGGCGCGGACGCGGCGACGATGTCTTCCTACCCGGAGCTCCTCGCGGCTCGACGGATAGGCATCGAAGCCGCGTGCATGAGCTGGATAACGAATCATACGGCGAATATCTCCGAGAGTCGTACCGCCCACGCGGAGGTTCTCGACAGCGGGGGCGAGGGCGCTCGCTCGCTGCGAAAGCTCCTCGCCGCGTTTCTGAGCGAGCGCGGCGGCGCATGACGAAACGTCGCGAAAAAAGCTCTTCTTGCTTCCCGGCGGAATTGATACCATCGCGCTGATTTGCAGGGAGTTGCCCGGCCGCTCCGGGACGGGGGTCCTCGACCGCACCGAACGCCGAGGAAGAGAGTAGGAGTATGCCCGCGCACAGACCGGTTCCGCCGGAGAAAGGCGCGCCGTTTCGAAACGTCGCCCGCCTCGCCTCGATGAAACCGTCCCGGATGAACCTGAGCCTGACCAATATCTCGGCTCTGCTCGAGCGGATGGGCGATCCGCAGCGCCGGTACCCGGCGGTCCTCGTCGCCGGAACGAACGGGAAGGGCTCCGTGACGACGTACGTCTCTTCCATGCTGCGCGCGGCGGGGCTCCGGGTGGGCACGTACTATTCGCCGCACATCTTCCGCCCGCATGAGCGCATCCGCCTCGACGGCGAGGAGATATCGTCGAACGATCTCGAAACGCTCATCGGAAGCGTGCGCTCGCGGGCGCGGGGCATTCCCCTGACCTATTTCGAATGCCTCACCGCGGCGGCGGCGCAGTATTTTCTCGAGAGGCGTGTCGACGCGGCCGTATTCGAGGTGGGGCTCGGGGGGCGTCTCGACGCGACGAACCTCGTGAACGCGGTCGTCACCGTGATAACGGGGATATCGCATGATCACCGGGAGCATCTCGGACGGACGAAGCGGAAGATCCTTGCCGAGAAGCTCGGCATCGTCCGGACGGGCGCGCCGCTCGTCGCGAATCTCGCGCCGCGATCGCTCGTCGCTCAGGCGGCGTCGCAGTGCGCGGCGGTCGGCGCCCCGTTCCATTCGATCCGGGACGAGGTGGAGATTGCGCTCGTGGATCTCGCGGCTTCACGCATGATCGTGCGTGCTTCGACGCCGCGGCGCGATTACGGAGAGCTCGCGACTCGGATGGTTGGGCGGGCGCAGGTGCGCAACGTCGCCACCGCTCTGCGCGCGGTCGAGATGCTCGAGGAAGCGGGCGTCCTCCGGAACGCCGGACCGGTGACGATACGAAGGGGGATCGCTTCCGCATTCCTCGCGGGGCGGTTCCAGAGCGTTTCCGGATCGCCGCGGATCGTTCTCGATGTCGCGCACAACGAGGAATCCCTGCTCGCGGCGCTCGACACCGTGCGGCGCGTCTCCCCGCGGGACCGCACGACGATTGTCTTCGCCGCGCTCGCGCACAAGGAACTCGGGATCTTTCCGGCGCGCGCCGTGACGGCGGCGCGATCGGTCATCGTCACGTCCCTCGGGGACGTGCGGAGCGCCTCCGGGGAGCGGCTCGGGCGGGTTTTCGGAATGGCGCGGAGAGCGGCCGGCCGAAGCGCGGCGACGGTGAGCGTGGCGCGGGGAATCGGACAGGCGATTCGCGAAGCTCGCAAGCACGCTGATCCGTCCGATACGATTCTGATCATGGGCTCGCACGTTACGGTCGAAGAGGCCGCGCCATTTCTCTGATGAAAGGAACGCGCATGGCTGTGATACTCGGCGTCGACATCGGCGGAACGGATATCAAGCTCGGGCTCGTCGAGGGAGAGGGAGAGATCCTGGCATCGGGGAAGATACCGACGCGGCCGGCCGAGGGCCCCGATGCGGCCGCCTCCCGCGTGCGCCTGTGGCTCGCGGATAACGCTCGCGGCGCCGGACCGATCGCCGCCGCGGGAGTCGATTGCGCGGGGCTCATCGACGGCGAGCGCGGGTTCCTGCATGTATCGCCCAACCTGAGCGGATGGGAGAACGTCCCGCTGAGGGACATCTTCGAGCGCGAGCTCGGTGTGCCCGCGATCGTCGAGAACGACGCGAACGCGGCGGCGTACGGAGAATGGGCGATGGGAGCGGGGCGGGGGCTGAGAAATTTCGTCTGTCTCACCCTCGGAACGGGGGTCGGAGGCGGAGTCGTTATCAATGGCGCGCTCTACCGGGGCTCGACGGGCTTCGCGGGAGAGATCGGACATACGGTCATAAGCGCCGAGGGCCCCCCATGCGCGTGCGGGAATCGCGGATGTCTCGAGGCGCTCATCGGGGCGAAGGCGATTGTCGAACGCGCGATCGGCATGCTCCGATCGTCCGGCGAGTCGAGAAGCGCCTGGGGCGACTCTCCGACCGTGGAGACGCTTTCCCGCGCCGCGGCGGCTGGGGACGCCGTCGCCGCGGCGGCGTTCGAGGAAACGGGACGCTGGCTCGGAATCGCTCTCGCGAATGTCGTTCATATCCTGGCGCCCGAGGCGATCGCGATCGGGGGCGGCGTCGCGGGTGCGGGGGATCTCATTCTCGAGCCCGCCCGCGCGACGATGCGGGACTGCGTCATGGATACCACGATGGCCTCGACGCGAATAGTGCCCGCTGAGCTCGGCAACCGGGCGTCGGTCATCGGCGTTTCGCTTCTCGCCCTCGGCCGCCTGAACGAGCGCCGATGAGCTGAGCGGAGCCTCGCGAAATGGCGCGGGCGCTGCGCCCGCGGCCGACGGGATCGCAATGAAGCAATTCGCATGCATGTTCCTCGCCGCGCTCGGCCTTCTGGCCGTCGCCGGACGGTCGTACGCCGGGCCCCAGGATTCGTCGCGGGCCGGCGCGCAGGAGGAATCGGCGGCGTCCGACACGTCGGTCTACCGCGTGACGGCGTCGCGCCTCAGATCGAGCCTCGAAGAGGGGGAGCGCGTCGTCTACCTCGAGGGAGGAGTGCGGATCGATCACGCGGCCACGACGATAACGAGCGCTCGCGGCAAGCACTATCCGCTCCGGCGTTACATCGTCCTCTACGACAGCGTGCGCGTCGTCGACGGGGCGGCGGTGATGCTGAGCGACGTCGGAGAGTATTTCGGCCTGACCAACATGCTCGTGCTCGCCGGGCACGTGCGGTTCGCGGATCGCGGATGGAAGGCGCGCTGCGACCGCGCGAAATACGACCGCGACCGGCGGGTCGCCGTGCTGACCGGGAACCTGAGCGCCGAGGACAGCACGCGCACCATGTACGCGGACACGATCGTCTATGACCGCGACCGGGAGATAGCGGACGCGACGGGCAGGGTCGTCATCATCGACGACGTCGAGGACTACTCCATCGCGGGGAAGCACGCCCGCTTCGACCGGATCAAGAAGGCTGCGGTCGTGGACGTGCGCCCCATTCTCACCTTCGATCTCAAAGCCGAGGAACACGGGACGATCACGAGCCGCATCATGCGCTTCGACGTGGATCGCAAGATCGGGATCGCCGAGGGGGACGTGCAGATGGCGAAGGGAGAGACGAGGGCGCGTTGCGATTCCGCGGCGATCTACGACGAGGAGGGACGGGCGGAGCTTTCCGGCGACCCGCGCGCGACGAACGGCCGCTCATCCATGAGCGGAAAACGCATGATTCTCTGGTACAACGAGGACGAGGTCGAGCGAATCGTGCTCCCCGAGACGGGCCGCCTCGCCGAGTCGCCGAAGGTGGGATCCCCCTGGACGGAGGATTCATGGATCGAGGGGGATTCCGTCGACATCCATCTCTCGAATGAAAAAGTCGATTCCGTCATGATCGATAAAAACGCGAAAGCGATGTACTACCCGGTCGAGGGAACGGAGAACAAGATCTCGAACAACTACTCGACGGGCGACCGGATGTTCTTCGCCTTCAAGGAAGGCGACCTGGACTATATCAGGATCTCCGGGGCCTCCACCGGACTCTACAAGTACCTCAACCTCGCCCCCCGCGAGACGATCGACAGCCTCGCCGCGTCGATCGACAGCACGCTGCGGTACAAGAACTTCCAGAAATCGAACGAACGCGTCCAGTATAACGCCGACCGGATCGAATATTTCGCGCGGACCGAGAACGTCCTCCTCAACGGCCGCTCCTTCCTCAAGTACCAGAATTCCAGCTTGACGGCCACGCGGATCGATTATAACTCGCGCCTCAATCTGCTCGAGGCGAAGGGCGCGCCCGTTCTCGAGGAGAAGGAGCAGCGGATGTTCGGCGAGGACATGGGATACGACCTCGATTCGGAGGGGGGGTTGATCGTCGACGGCTCGACGAAGTACGGAGACGGGTACTATGAGGGAGAACGAATCTTCAAAGCGGGCGAAGACGTCCTCAAGGTCTACAACTCGACGTACACGACGTGCGAATATACGCATCCGCACTACTCGTTCCGCGCGAACAAGATGAAGGTCTACATCAACGACAAGATCGTCT
>Ga0315286_10002194_pt1 | contig 18146 bp, 15 predicted proteins | sample YL17G10_0_MG_FD_205038 | JGI IMG/M metagenome (GOLD analysis project Ga0315286, IMG submission 205038) | Sediment microbial communities from Yellowstone Lake, YNP, Wyoming, USA - YL17G10_0 | ecosystem: Environmental > Aquatic > Freshwater > Lake > Sediment | place: USA: Wyoming | collected...
GAAGCAAAGCAGCGCTTAGGAGGCATACTCAGCGAGGAGAAAAGCCTCAACCAACTCCTCGACCGCGCCCGCGAGACCCTCGCATACTGGCGCGAACAGAACGAGCGCCTACAGGAGAAGAAGCAGCTACAGACACGCATGAACTTCCTCCAACGCGAGATGGCGTGGAGCAAAGTACTCCATCTCGAGGGCCGCGTCAAGGAGCTCGAACAGGAGCTAGACCAGGCCGACGCCGACCTCTACGCCGCAGAGGAGGAGATGAACCGATTCGGCAAGGCCGTCGTCGACAGCAACGAGGCGCTCAAGCAGCTGCGCATCCAGTGGATGGAATTCATAGAGCGCCGAGTCGAGGCAGAGAAGGCACTCGGCATAAGCGAGTTCAGCATAAACTCCTCCAAAGAACGCATCCAGAGCATAAACAAGATGCTCGGGAGCAGCGGGGAGCAGAGGAAGAAGCTCGAGTTCACCGCCCAGACCCTCAGGGAGCGCCTCAACAAGGGGCCGACGAAGCTCGACGACTACTTCAACATCATCGACGAGTTAGAGAAGACGCAGACGGAGACCTTCGAGGGGTGGAGCGGGGAACTCATCACACAGAGGGGCGAGGCCGAGTCCAGGATCAAACAGCTCACCAGGCAGCTGAGCGACGCCGAGGCCGCCGTCTCCCACGTCACAGAGGACATGGAGGTCATCCGCGTCAGGATCGACGCCACCACCGACCAGCACATCGAGGGCAGGATACAGCTCGCCCTCCTCAAGGACAAGCGGGGCCGCCTAAAGCGCCGCATCGAGGAGCTCAAGGCAGAGATAGACCACGCCAACACGGAGCGCAGGGACGCCGAAGCCGAGGCCATGATCAAGGGCCCACGCGTCGAGACCGGGAGAACCAGCGACGACGTACTCAACGAGATCAGGAAGACCTCCGGTATACTCATGGGCCTCGCCGTGGTCCCCGAGGACGCCGAGGAGATGTACGACTCCTACAGCAGGACCTACAAGGATATACAGGAAAAGGTCGCACAGGTCCAGGAGGACCGCCGCCACGTGATGGCGGAGATCGAGGAGAGGACCCGCAAGTGGAGCGAGGTCATCCACAACCTCCTCGACGAGGTCAACGCCCGCTACCAGAGCCTCCTCAGCAGGCTCCAAGCGCGCGGCGAGGTCCGTCTCATCAACCCCTCGGACATCGAGGAGGCCGGCCTCGAGATATTCGTCAGCTTCAAGGGAGGGCAGCTAAGCCGCCTCGACACCTATACTCACAGCGGTGGCGAGAGGAGCACCACGGTCATGGCATTCCTCCTCGCCCTACAGCAGAACGTCCTCAGCCCCTTCCGCGCAGTAGACGAGTTCGACCTACACATGGACCCCAAGAACAAGGAGGTCGTAAGTGAGTTCATCGTCTCGACCATGGAGGGGGTCGCCGACCAGTACATGGCCATCACCCCGAGCCAGATCACCTTCAAGGGAAAAGATGTCCACATCATCATGATCCACAAGACCGAGGACACTAGCACAGTGAGGCTGGTGGAGGAATGAGTGGCAGGAAGAGGGACGAACTCGAGGGCGTCATAAGCCTCTGCCGCTCAGTCCAGGCTGGCAGCGTCGAGCCCTTCGCCGTCGACATCGACTACATGCTAGAAGTCATACGCCGATACTACCCCGAGACCACCAGCCTGAAGGACTTCTGCACCGACGCCGCGGCCATAAGGGGGTTGAGCGAGGTCCTCCAGGGCCAGAACGCCTGGATACAGCACCAGAGCACCACGCTCTATAAGGACCCCTTCCTGCTCCACCAACAGATACAACGCATGGACATCTCCGCCATGGCAGACAGCTTCCTCAGGAGCTGGCACCCGATGGTCCAGATGGAGCAGCTGTCCGCGAAGACCCTCGCGGGGAGCCTCGGCTACTGGACGGACCTCATTCCCATCGCGGAGAGGTGGAAGGAGTCCAACCTACAACTCGTCGACGCCGGCACCGCCACGCTGGAGGAAGCCCGCGCCCTAGGATACCTCCCCGAAGAAGGCTTCGCAGACATCCTCGAGTCCTTCTGGAAAAACCTGGAGGGGCGCGTCGGCGAGGGCGGCCGCATCTCCTACTGGGACTGGATCGGAGCCGACACCTACGAGGAGACCGTGAAGCGCAGCTACCTCACAGTCTTCATAGTCAGCTACGGCTACGCCAACATCGAGTCAGATAGGTTCGGGGAGAAGATAGAGATCATACACAACGCCGAGCCCCGCCCAGACCCGGGGCAAGCAAAGATCAGCATACCCACGCTGGTCGACTACGAGGAGTGGAAAAATTGGCGAAAAGGGTAAGATCGGAGGCCGGCTACGCCCGGAAGATCAAGGACGCGGTCCACCTACTATTCTTCCAGCACCACAGGCTACCCGGCGTCCGCGGCTGGGAGCTCCGTCAGGAGCTAGGCCCAGACTGGCAGAACGTGTTAGAGGTGCTCGATAAGCAGCTCCAGCCCCTCGACCTCCAGGTCACGAGGGTCTTGGACGACCCCAACATCATGGACCCTGACCAGACGCAGCTCGCCGACGCCCGATACTACATAACGATGAGGGGAGGTATCGACCAGAAGGCAGCGAAGACAATCGGGTGGCGCGTGGACGACATCGCGGGCCTCGCCGTCGCCATAGCCTACATAATATCGAAGCAAGGGAAGGCACCCCGCACAGAGGTGGAGAGGCTCCTGCAGGAGAAGCTTCCCGGGTGGCGCGTGAAGATGAGCATAGACCGCTACATCCAGCAGGGCTACCTGGGCGAGGATGAGAAGGGCGTCCTATACATGGACTGGAGGAGCCGCGCCGAGGTCGACCAGAAGCAACTCGTCAACCTCATAGTCGGCTTCGGGAAGAAGGCGGACGCCGAGGCTCTAAAACCCGAGGCGGATGAGGAAGACTAGCCCCTCACTTCCAGCAGCACTTCGTGTCGCAGTGACACCCTTTTCTTAAGTATAAATGCCCTGTTTTTCCGATTTTCTTCATGGAGGTTCCTGAACCGGTGGATGCTACTGATGGCGTCCGTCTCAGGCGGTTTTGGGGAGGGGGGTGGGTTTGGGTACGCGTCGTCTCCTCGATGGACGGCGCAGCGTCGGCTTTGCCTGCGCGCTCGGCCTGTTATCAAGGGTCCACTGATGCACGGGGACGACTTCCTCCACGATGACTGGTGCCTGCGGGGGTAGTATTCGTTCATCCCCGCGGACGAAGTACTCCTCGAGGATACGCCGATCCACCTCGACCCTCTGATAGCCCTCAGCCTTGAGTAACATCTCCAAGATCCTCAGCCCCTCCTCGGGCGCCTCCTCGCTTACAGCCACCCAGGGGGATAGCCTCCAGGGGACCTCGGCGCTGAAGAGTCCGAGGCCATCCGGGATGGCGTGCAGGTCGATAAGGCTGTGTCCAGTCGTCGTATAGATGTAGATGCTGTTCTCATTGATGGTGTAAAATCTTGTCATCTGTGGATCACCAACACTAGCGCCACGGCGGGTGGGAGCATTAGAAGGGCGAGGGAGGCCGCCGCGAGAAGTGCCCTCACAGGCAGGTTGACGAGGGGTCCTTCGAACCTTGGGCTAAACCGGCTCAGCCTACCGCCGAGGGTGAGCCACCTCATAAGTCCCCTCAGCTTTATGCTGAGGAACCGGTCGGTTATGCTCCCCGTCTTCAGGGTCCTTATCCACCCCCCCTCCTCACGCTCGAGGAGGCCGCGGAGGGCAGCGTAGCCTTGGTAGGGCGCGAGGATGTATGTGAGGGCGATGAGGCCGAAGGCGCCCTGGTAATCGGCTCTCAGGTCCCCCTCGAGCCATAGCCCCGCGAGACACATGAGGGGGGCGGCGAGGAGGTTGCTCACTAGCAGGCTCCACCCGAAGGTGGGCTGCCAGAACCATGGGTACCTGTGGTTCACCTCTGCCAGCAGCCAGAAAGCCGAGCCGGCGAGTAACATGGCGCTCTGTAGGTAGTAGGGGGCGAAGTAGAGGAACTCGAGCTTCTCCGCGGCGGTGAGCTTCGTGGAGCTGAGGACGCCGACGAAGTGCTTCCTGACGGCGTGGGTGTGTCCCTCGGCCCACCTCATCCTCTGCTTCGCGAGCGCCTTGATGGTTGTCGGCATCTCGGCGGGCGCCTGTATGAGGGGGGTGTAGGAGACCCTGTATCCCTCCCTGTAGAGGCGGAGGGTGAGTTCCCAGTCCTCGGTTATGCTGTCCCCCCATTTGAGTTCTCTTAAAACGTCGGCTCGGAGCATGAAGACGCTCCCACTAATCATCTTCATGGCCCCGAGTCTCTCCTCGGCGACGCGCTCCACCATGTAACTCCCCGAGAACTCTGCTCTGACCCCCCTAGTCACCCAGTTCTCGGACTTGTTGAGGTAGTGGAGCTGGTAACCCTGGACCGCCGCGACGGGTTTCCTCGGGCTTGTGGCGGGCTGGAGGTCGGGTAGGAAATCAGTCCTCAGGGAAGTTGGGTCTTCTTCCCTGAATCTTTGGATGAACTTCCTCACCGTGTCCGGTGGAGGTATGAAGTCGGCGTCGAAGACGACGACGAATTCTGCCCGCGGGTCCATGAATCGTAGCGCCTCGCTCAGCGCCCCGCCCTTGAAGCCGCTACGGTCTCGACGGTGAATGAATTTGACGACGGGCGGGCGTCTCCTCCAGACGGGATCCTTGAGTATCTTTATCGTGTCGTCTCTTGAGTCATCTGCCACAAGAATCTCCAGATTGGGGTAATCCTGAGCGAGGCACGCCTGGATGACTCTTCTGGCTACGTTTACCTCGTTGTAAAAGGGCAGGTGGATGGAGACCAGGGGCGTGTCTCTCCAGTCATACGCCCCCTCACCTCCCCCTTCATCGGCTCTCTGCTTCTTCCCCCCTAGGGTCACCAACGCGATGAGGATCGAGGCATAATACTTCGCAGCGTAGACAAAGAAGAAGAGACCAAAGGTAAGTGCCGCAAAGGATGACACCAAACCTATAGTCGATCCCACCCCACTTCTCCCCCTCTACCCCCTCCGAAACCAGCAACTTTAGTTTAAGTTTAATATAACATAAAAATGTAACTGTTGGGATAACGGATTCTGGCTCCATTAATCCCTTAAAATGGTGATCAGAGCATGTTTTAACCGATTTGAGCTGTCCAGGGGGCCGATTCCTTTTTGAATGAGATGCGTGGTGAATAGTAGGCGTAGGTCTGAGACCCCTAAGCGGTGTATTTGCTGATGTCTGGCAACGACCTCAAGCTCGACCAGCTTGAAACAATGGCTTCTGAGCTCCGCAGGAAGAGGAGCGAACTATTCGAGCACGTCAATCGCTGGCGCGACGAGCGCGACAGGATCAACGAGTCCGCACGGAAGATACGGGAGGAAGCGCTCAATCACAAGGAGGAGCGGGACAAGATCAACACCCTCGTCGCCGAGGTGAAGAGCAAGCTCCAGCCCCTCTACGATCAGTTGGACGAGAAGCGGAAGAAGCTCGCAGGCATCGAACAGGCGGTCCAGCAGGGCTACAGGGAGCTCCCCAAGAAGAAGAGGGTCGAGCGTGACCTGAACACCGTTGAATGGGAGGTCATGACGACACCGACCCGAGAGCTCCTGGACCGTGATAGGGAACTCGAACTCGTCGAGCGCGCCAACTCGCTGAGGCGCAGGCTCAGCACATTCAAGAAGCCCCCGAAGAGGACCGAGGCCACAATGGAGGCCACCGCCGAGGCCAAGGCCACGGAGATGAACATCCGCCAGATACGCGACGAGATGAACACCCTCCGCGAGGAGAGCCAGAAGCACCACGAGTCGATGCTCCTCCTGCACAGGAAGGCGGACGAGGAGAGGGAGAAGGCCAACCAGACACACGCCAAGTTCGTGGAGTACCTCGGTGAGGTGAAGAAGGTTGAGCAGGAGTTCGACGACGTCAACCTCCAGGTCCGCGGGATAAGGGATGGTCTACGCTCCGACGACCTCAAGGTAGAGCGCAACAAGATGGCCCAGGTCAACGCACGCGTCGAGGCGCTCCGTCAGGAGGCCCTACGCAAGATGGCGGCTGGGGAGAAGCTTGCCTTCGACGACCTCCAGTTCATCTACGGAGGCGATGGTGACGACGAGGACGACGAAGAGGCGCCAAAGGCAGCCTCCAAACAGCCCAGCGCCCTTAAAACTCCGAAAAATCCCCTTTTCTAAATCAAGCCCGCTAACTTGGCCATCTTTACATATTTCTCCTCGTGGGAGACCTCCTCTATCTTCGCCTTAAGCATCTCAGCCTCGTCCTTCGTGAACGGCTTGAGGTGGCCATCGTAGATTGGGTGCCCCTTCGGGAACAATGAGATGTGCTGCCCCCTGATCTGGTGGATCTGTCTCCTCGCCCGACCGAAGAAGTGGAGGTGCATCTTCGGCCCCTCGGGGTCATCCAGCCCCCAGTTGGCCAGATCCTCGTAGTTTACCCTCTCTACTCCGAGAACCTGGTACATCGCCTTACCCACAATCATAGACACACGCATGAAGTCGATGGCCTCCCGGTACGCCATATCTGATCGGTCGGTGACTCTCTCCCTCTTCATCATTATCAGGTGGCCGCCGTCCTCCCCGCAGTTCAGGGGGTGGTCAGGGCTCAAGACGATGAAGTATTCATCCTCATAGACCGTGATGCTCATTTTTATTTCCCCGAAAATGAACGCGTCTTTGAGGTGATATCTCTTTTCAAACGCCCTCGTGTGGGTGGGCCTAGGTTTTATCAACCCGCCCCACGGATACTTCTCCGGGTGCCCCCTTGGTCGGTAAACGCGGTTGGGATGTAATAGTCAACGGCTTAAAGGTGGAGGGTGTGGGCCACGTCTTCGGCCTCCCCGGCCACCCCGCCGCCCTCTACGACTCACTCTACGACTCTGACATCGAGCCCATCCTAGTTAGGCACGAGTCCTCGGGCTCATTCATGGCGTACGCTTACGGGAAGATGAGGCGGAGGCCCGGCGTCTGCTTCGCCAGCCCGGGCCCCGGCGTATCAAACCTCGTCCCCGGCATACTCGAGGCTTGGAGCGGGTGCGTTCCCATGCTCGCGCTGGGTGGCTCCGCGTCGCTCGAACACGAGGGGGAGGGAGCCTTCCAGGAGGCGCCCCAGATGGAGGTCTTCAGGGGGATAACGAAGTGGGGCTTCAGGGTGTCGCGGGCTGATCGCGCCTCCTGGGCCCTGAGGCGTGCCTTCACCATCGCGGTCAACGGTAAACCTGGCCCCGTCTACCTCGAATTCCCCTTCGACGTCGGACAGGAGAAGACGAAGAAGACTCAGTACCACCCCTCGATTCCCTTCGTGAGGACGAGACCCGACCTCGATGCCCTGAAGGGGGCGGCGGAGCTTCTTCTAGTTGCAGAGAGACCGGTTATAGTGGCGGGTGGCGGCGCCCTCTACAGTGGCTGCTCGGCGGTGCTCGTGAAGCTGGCGGAGCTCTTCGGGGCGCCTGTGTTGACCACGCCGAGTGGCAGAGGCGTAATCCCGGAGGATCACCCTCTCTCACTCGGCCAGGTTGGTCTCTACAGGACCAAGCTGGGACGAGACGCCTATCAGTCCGCGGACCTAATCATCTCGATAGGGAGCAGGAACGAGGAGTTCCAGACCGCCGCGTGGCGCTACTACCCAGAAGGCGCGGCGTTTATCCAGGTAGACATCGATCCCTCCGAGCTGGGGCGCAACTTCCAACCCACGGTACCGATAGTTAGTGACGCGAAGCTATTCCTACAGGACATGCTCGCCTACGCGCATGGGAGGGTGAAGAAGACGCCCCTCGCCAAGATGCCGAGGGTGAAGCGCATAGTGGAGACGACGGCCACCTACATGGCGGAGGTCTACGCGGAGTGCGGTAGCGCCTCCAAGCCCATTAAGACCAAGAGGGTCGTCTATGAGGCGTGCCGAGTATTCGGGCCGAAGACCGTCCTCGTGAACGAGAATGGGAGCCAGGACCTCTGGAGCTACTATTGGCCGTACTGGACGGTGGGGGCCCTCGACGGCTGCGTAGCACCCGCGGAGCAGACCTGCATGGGGCTCGCCGTCGCCGGCTGCATAGGCGTGAAGCTAGCCGCCCCCGAGAGGCCAGTCGTCTGCACCACGGGGGACGGCGCCTTCCAGATGTTCATGAAGGAGATGCCGACCGCCGTCCAGTACAAGGCACCCGTGACGTGGATAGTCCTCAACAACTACAGCCTTGGGTGGATAAAGCTCCACGAGAGGGCGAACAGGGAGAGGTACATCGCCGTCGACTTCGAGGCACAGCCCGACTTCGTCAAGATCGCGGAGGCGTCCGGATGCTACGGGGCCCAGGTGACCGACCCCGAGGACGTGAAGAAAGCCCTCACGAGGGCGAAGAAGGAGAACGAGCGCGGCGTCCCCGCCATGGTCGAGTTTGTCATCGATCCCTGGGACTTCCCCGACGGCTTCAAGGAGTTCCAACCCGACCTCTTCAAATAACCTCGACGAGCTTTTAACGCGTAGCAGCGACTTCTACCTATGCGTGACCTCAGGACGTACCTCGACAGGGTCGAGCACCTTTTGCCAGACCAACTCGTGAGGATCACGGAGCCGGTGAGCCACGAGTACGATATCACCAGGAGAGTGGAGGAGGCTGCCCACGCCCCCGGTAACCCCGCCCTGCTCTTCGAGAGGGTCGAGGGATTCAAGGAGCCACTGCTTGTGAACGTCTTCGGCCACGTCGACAGGATCAAGCTGGCCCTCGAGGGGGCACCCCGCCCAGTCGCCACCCGCCCGGACATGTATAGGGAGTGGGGCGCCCTGATGACCAAGAGCGTCGAGCCCGTGACTGTGCCCAGTGGCCCCGTGAAGGAGGTCAAACTAAGGGGCGGCGAGGTCGACCTGACGAGGCTGCCGATCCTGAGGTTCTATGAGCAGGACGCCGGGAGATACATCACAAGCGGCCTCGTCGCGGCGAGGGACCCGGCGAAGCCGGAGGTGGTCAACCTAAGCTACGCGAGGATGCAACTGAAGGGCAAATCGAGGATAGGGACGACTTTCCACAGCAGGGGAAACCTCTGGAGCTACTTCGAGAAGGCTAAGGCAGCCGGGAGACCGCTCGACGTCGCGGTGATTATCGGGGCCCACCCGGCGCTCTACCTCGCCGCAGCGGCGAAGATAACCGGCGAGTACGCCGTCGCGGGCTCACTCGTTGGGGAGCCTCTGAGGCTCGCAGCCGGAGAGACCGTCGACGTCCCGGTGCCCGCCGACGCCGAGATGGTGCTCGAGGGCCGGATAACCCTGGAGGAGGAGGACGAGGGCCCCTTCACCGAGTATACGGGTTATCTGAGCGGGCGCTCCACGAGGAACGTCTTCGAGGTGGGCTGTGTCACCATGCGGCGGGATGCCGTCTACCAGACGATAATGCCGAGCAACTCCGATGAGCACCTCTTGCTGAGTGGACTGCCGAAGCAGGCGAGGATCTACAGCGCGGTGAGCGCCTTCACCCCTATGCCGGCGGTCCGTGACATGTCTTGGCCCGTATCGGGAACACACTACGTCTGTCTGGTCTCCATGGAGGCTACGGCGAGGTCCGTCCCCGGCTACGCGAAGCAGATCGGGCTCCTCGCCCTTGGCCTAGATCCCTACCTGAAGCTCGTCGTGCTCCTCCCCGAGGACGTCGACGTTGGGGACCTGGGCGCCTCGCTCGGGGCGATGGCGGAGCGATGCGACATGGTTCTGGGGTCGGGCGTGGAGATGCTCAGGGGAGTGTTCTGCCACAGGCTCGACCCGTCATCCTCCCCCAACGGCACAGCGTCAAAGGCCATCGTCGACGCCACCGGGCCGCCCCGAAAGATACCCAAGGCCGGTAAAGAAGGGGATCTGCCTCGCCTCGGCGTGGTCGAGGTTCTATACCCGCTCGGCGATAGCCGTCTACGTGTTCTCAAGATGGCGCCGGGCTCAGATGCGAAGGCGGCCCTGAGGGAGTCTGTTAATGGTCCGGGGTTCACGATCTGCGTCGACGGGGACATCGAGGCCTCGGATCTCAGGCAGGTCATATGGGGGACCGCGACGAGGTTCCAGCCGGCTGATGACATCGTGCTTGAGGGTGGGGGGATGGGGATAGACGGGACTAAGCCGCCGGGGTGGAAGGCAAAGAGGGCGACGATCCCGTTCGCCTAGACCCTTAGGACGGGACAGGTCATGCAATGTATGCCGCCGCAGCCCCGGCGCATCTCGTCGCCGGGTATCTGTACGACCTCTATTCCGCGTTCCCGCACCTCCTTCATTACTCGTGGGTTGCCAGTGTAGTGGATGCAGAGGTCACTGTGGACGGTGAGGAAGTTCGCCGCCATGTCCACCATTTCCTGGTCGGTGATCTCTATGATGTCGTAGCCGTCGTCTATGAGCCACTCGATGTAGCCGCCCTCCCATGCCTCGGTTCTGGTGCGGAACTTTGCGGCCTTTTCATCGAGTGAGGCGCGGTGGACGATGGCGCGTTTGCCAGGTAGTTCCGCGAATTCGCCGTCTATGTGGACTGCACCCTTTGGCATGTTGAGCTGGATGAACTGGTCGACTATCTGTTCCTTGAGGAGGAAGTCGCCGAGGTCGTCGAGGGCGCCCTGTGTGGTGCGGTCGCAGAGGCCGGCGACTGCTACCCTTCCTTCGAGTAGGGCGAATCCTCCGCCTTCGAAGGTCTGGGGCTCCTTTAGTTGGTGGGCGATTGGTGTTCCTGCTGCCTCGTGGGCGGCGCGTATGATGGGTGTCTCGGCGCGCCTACTAGGTAGCCCCATGCGGAAGAGTATGGCTCCTGCCTCGGTGACGGTGCTGGAGTCTCGCGTGAAGACGAGGTTGGGGGCGCGCTGGATGAGGCCCTGCATCTGCTTGTCGTCGGCGAGTAGGGTGCCGACGTCTAGCACCTCGACGCCAGCCTCCCTCAGGGCGTCCATGAGCATCTGGTGGTCTCGCTGGAACTGGGGGATGTCGACGGCGCAGGAGAAGTGGTGGGCTGCTTGGTCCCTGTTGGCCAGCTCAAGCTCCTTTCCTGGGTGGTGGACGAGGACTCTTTTCAGTTCGGCTGATTCGTGTGCGACTCCGAATTCTGGCATGGTATTGGACGGTGTTTTGGTGGATAAAACGTTGATCCGTCTGGTCGTGCGTGTGCGTGGGGGGAGGGGGTATGTTCGTCGTCGCGTTTTTGGTTATTTTAGCCGGTTTTCCTTGTAGGGGTCTTTTTCTGGCTCGTTGGCGGCGGAGGGCGGCGGTGGTTGTCGACGGTTCTGGGCTCTCGTGTTATATGCGGGTTTGGGTAAGTGGTTGTTGGATGTGTTTTGGGCGACGCTTTTCCTGAGGGGTTCCTTTGGGGTGTGGCCACTTCCTCTTTCCAGGTTGAGATGGGGACGGGGGACGTTGCGGATGGTTCTGACTGGTGGGCATGGGTCCACGACGCGGAGAATATGCGTAGGGGCTGGGTGAGCGGCGATGAGCCCGAGAACGGGCCGGGTTTCTGGGAGCTATACAAGCCGGACTTCAAGCTGGCGCGTAAGCTCGGGTGCAACTCGTTCAGGTTGAGTCTTGACTGGGCGCGGCTCTTCCCCGTGTCGACTGAGGGCGTCGCCGTTGAGGTGCACAGGGACGCGTATGGGAACGTGGAGAAGATCAGGGTTGATGACCGGGCGATTAAGGGTCTAGGGAAGCTCGTGGATAAGGCCGCGGTGAGGAGGTACCGGGGCATCCTCACCGAGTGCAGGGCGCAGGGGATGGAGCCGATGGTCACACTCTACCACTGGCCCATACCCCTCTGGCTACACGACCCGATAGCGACTCGGGACGGCGTCGCGCCAGCGGGGAAGAGGGGCTGGCTGGACGAGGGGGCGCTGGTGGAGTTCGCGAAGTACTGCGCCTACGCGGCGCACGTTTTCGGGGACCTCGTCGACCTCTGGGGGACGATAAATGAGGTGAAGATCGTCTCCGACCACGGGTTCTTGGATGGGGGCGAGTTCCCGCCGGGGCTGAACGACTTCGGGGCGTTCATGACGGCGATGAGGCACCTCTCTATGGCGCACGGGCTGGCGTATGAGCAGGTGAAGAGGTGGGACAGGGCCTCCGCGGGGCCGCTCGGGCCCTCTAGCGTGGGGATCGTGGCGGTTCTACACTATCACGAGCCCGCCGACCCCTCGAGCGAGGCGGATGTCAACGCGACCCTGTTCAACGACTACCTCTTCAACGAGTGGAGCCTCAACGCGGTCTTCCGGGGGGACTACGACATGGACGCCGACGGGCTCGTCGAGGGGGACGAGATGCTCCCCCACCTCGTTAAGGGGTGCGACTGGATCGGTGTCAACTACTACATGCGGAGGCGGGTGATGCACGTGGCGAAGGGGGGCGACCCGCGCTTCGACTACGGCTTCGCCTCCGCGGCGGACCCCAGCGACATAGGCTTCGACACCTACCCGGAGGGGCTGCGCTGGGTCTGCGACTGGGCGTACAGCAGATACCGTAGACCGATCTATGTAACAGAGAACGGGATAGCGGACGCCTCGGACTCGATGAGGGAGAGGTACCTCTTGGGGCACCTGGACGCGATCCAGAGGGCGGTGGAGCTAGACGGTGTCCCCGTCAGGGGCTACTTTCACTGGAGCCTCATGGACAACTTCGAGTGGTCGAGCGGGTACAGGGTCCGGTTCGGGCTCTGCTCCGTCGACCCCGTGACGAAGAGGAGGACGCCGAAGGCCTCAGCAACGGTCTTCAGGCGGATAGCCGAGGCCAACAGGCTCCCGTAGCCGCGCCAACTTACGCCACCATAGATAACGAAAAAAAATATTTTTTCACTCCCTCTGTGCCCCCCTTCGGGATAGTGTCTTATCGCATTGGCGGGATTATTCTACATGGGCTCCGTCGACTTCGGTGTCTTCCTCGGCCTAGAGCGCCCCAGCTATGATTCAATTCTGGACGATACGCTGCACTGCGAGAGATTGGGTTATCACAGCGTCTGGGTGGCGGACCACGTCATCGGCATGTATGAGAACCCGGGGGATCCCCGGTTCGAGTGCTGGACGACGTCGGCGGCTCTTCTCGCCAACACGAGCAGGGTGATGCTTGGGCAGCTGGTGCTATGCAACCCGTTCAGGCACCCGCCTCTGCTGGCGAAGATGGCGGCGACCCTCGACTCGATAAGCGGTGGGCGGCTCATCCTAGGGCTGGGGACGGGGTGGCACGAGGGCGAGTTCAAGGCCTACGGGTACTCCTTCGAGGGCAACGCGGCGCGTGTCAGGCGGCTCGACGAGGCGGCGGAGATCATAAAGAGGATGTTGACGGAGGAGGCGCCGAGCTTCGAGGGCAAGTATTACAGGGTAGAGAAGGCGTGGAACGCGCCAAAGCCAACGCAGAGACACCCCCCTCTCATGATCGCGGGTGGTGGGGAGCAGCTCACACTCCGCACCGTGGCGCGCCACGCGGACATCAGCAACTTCGCCGCCTGGACGGGGACGCCCGAGGGCTTCAAGGCGAAGAACGACGCCCTCGACGCCCACTGCGAGAAGGCGGGGAGGGACTCTGGGGAGATCAGGAGGTCGTGGGCGGCCTACTGCCTCATCGGGGAGGACGCGGCGGGGGCGGAGATGAGCCTGAGTAGCTACACGGCGAACATGCAGGCCAGATACGGGTCCGCGGGGGGAGACAGGCACCCGCCGCTCGCCGGGACCCCGGAGCAGGTGGCGGAGCAGATAGGGCGATACGTCGACGCGGGGGTCGACCTCTTCATAATCCGCTTCAGGGGGGATGATTTCAAAGAAGAGGCTGAACTCTTCGCCGACGAGGTAGTGCCCCGGTTCCGGTAGCTACTTCATCGGGGAGTAGTCGGTCGGTTTGAGGATCATGTTTACGATCCTCTCCGTCAGGGGCCCTCCGGCTCTCTGCTCTGTCTCTATCCGTGCCTTCACCCAGCCGGGGTCCGTGGCGAAGGCGTTCCACGCCTTCTCCCTGTGGGCGAGGTCCTCGTAGGCGAGCATGTAGTAGAGGACGTTGCTCGTGCCGACGACGGCTGTCCAAAACCCGATCACCTTGATGCCGTGCTTCTCAAAATACTTCAGGGTAATCTTCGCGAAACGCTCGTTGAGAGCATCCATCCTGCCCGGATAAGCCTCGTAGACTCTCCATTCGTATATCATTTTTTACACCGTTACATAATGTCCCTCGGTTTTTATAATGTTCGCTAAGCATCTATTTTTAATATTTAGAAAAATATTATTATGGTATATTGTCTCAACAATTAACCTGTCAGAATTTTATTATTTTTTATAACCTCCCGTCTGGAAGGGTTCCGATAATCACACAAGTTCTTTATAAAAACCAAGATTTATCGGTTCAAATTCAGAATCTTGTTTCATCAACATTAATAGGTGTTGTAAAAACCCAACCTTTTTATGAACAGGTTATTTTTCATCCCAATTTTGAAAATTTTTGTTTTGAGATATGGAACGATATTGTCGCCTTAAAAAGTCATGATCCTTCATTAGCAATATCGATAGCCGATTTTTTCTTTCAACATTGTTGCATATTTTATTGGAATTTAATAATTAACGTTGGCAGTAAAAATCAAGCTTGTGCTTATCTAGAAAAAATGTGCGAATTAGTCACTAAATGGGAAAAAAGCACAAAAAAACGTATACATAAAGGTACACCTTTCTACTTTCTTACTTTTGTATATCGCGAATTGGGTGATATTGACTCAGCTTTTGCGAGTGCATTTCGCGCAATAAATGAAGATAAAAAATCTTTAGACCCCCTTTTTGGGTTAGGTTCATATAAAAATTCACCAGCGTATAAATATGTATCCCTTAGAGACGATCCTAGTAATTATCTATATAGGGAAGTTTTAGAAATTAGAACTTTAATTGATCGTTATAGGAGAGAGTATGAAGTCAATGTAAAACATTCTCTTCCACTCAGTGATATCGATGTAAAATTTTTACAGGGTAAAGGAAAATTGGATCAAATAGGACATTTTTTTGTATATACTCTTGAAGAAATGAATAAATACCTAAAACAATCTCCAGTATTACCTGATAATGATTTTTATAGATTTAAAAACATACGAGAAATATTTAATTTTTGTTTGATTACTGATAAAATATTAGAATATAGATATAAAAGACGTTTTTTAAATTATAATCCAAATAATGAAATGTATATTAGCGATGGTATAATGCTATATTTTGATGATAAACGTTATATTCCGCGATTAAATTCAAGTGAAAAAAGGAGCTTAAGAAGACATATTCAAACAAACCCTCCTTTACCAAAAACTCCGAAAGAATTAGTGAATAATCTCTTCTTAAATCCTGTTTTATATACGTTTAAACGACAAAATCTCCGTCCAGAAATGCGATACTTATTATTCGCACATCATTTGAGAAATATAGGCGCCCATGATTTGCAAAAAGACAATATTTTTGTCTCTAATTATGAGCTAATCACTAAATGGTTAATTTTTTCAATTTTTGCAGCAATCGAAGCATTAACTTAAATATTTAGTATATTGTTCTTCTGATATCCTCTTTTCGTCTAAAAAACGGTTTTCAAAACGAACTTTCACATTCTATTTTTCATACATGGAAAACGTTGTTTTCTTTTCAAAAAGGACGAATAATCCGAAAATAATTCTAGTTATTCTTCTGTTAGGTAGTCGTATAGTTCCCAAAGGTTCATCTGGGGTGATTTCCCCTCGAACTTGCCCAGCTTGAAGGCGTATTGGACGGAGTAGCCGATGGTGAGCGCCGTGACGACTGTGCCGACCCCGACGGGTCCGCCCAGGAAGTAGCCGAGGATGAGCACGGTGACCTCGATACTCCCCCTTACGAGCCACACCGGCCTATTCAACTGCCTGACGAGGCCAACCATCAACCCGTCGCGGGGACCCGCCCCGAGTTGCATCCTCATGTAGAAGAGGCTCCCCGCCCCCACGAACACGACGCTGAGCAAGAGTAGCGCGTACTGCCCGACAGGGTCCGTCGGTTTAGGCACCAGTCCCCACTCCATTATCCTGTCCGTGAACCAGCCGATGAAGAACATGTTGGAGGCCGTCCCGAAACCCGGCGGGAACCCCAGACCCCACCCTATTAGCAGCACCGCGAGTCCAACTATCTGGCTAACCTGCCCGAGCGTCAACCCACTCAGCCCGGAGACGCCAACGTGGAACACACCCCAGGGACTCATCCCGAGCCCCGAGTAGAGGTTAGTAACCGAACCCGCCGCGAAGAGGAACAACCCTAAGTACAATGAGGGCAACTTCGCCAGGAAGCTGCGGAGGTTTTCCTCGTGGATCGGCATCCAGAAACCAGACGGGGAGCCGCTGAAAAAGGGATCGGTCCTAGAGGGTGACCTTAAGCCAGTCGAGGACCACGCGGATCAGGTGGACGCGGTGCTCCGAGTAGCCGTGGTCCGCCCCCTCTATGATGACCCACTTCTTAGGCTCCCTCGCCTTGTCGTAGAGCATCTTGCAGAGCTCGGGGGGCGTGACGTCGTCGTCGGTGCCCACCACGATCAACATCGGCGCCTTGACGGTGCCGATCAGGTCGATGGGGTTCCCAGTCTCCGTCACATCGCGGAGGTCGACACGCAGCTGATCCGCCGTCATCCCCTCCAGCTTCCCCTTGGCCGACTCGATGAAGTGAGGGATCACGGTCTCCATCGCGTCTCCCCTAGTCCACAGGCTGATGTCGCTCACCGGCGACATCAATACGCCCGTCTTTATCGTCGGATCTAGGCTCAGCCTCTTCACCAGCGGCAGCGCCCCCATGCTGTGGCTGACGAGACCGACCCTCTCCGGGTCGACGTATGGGAGTGAGCGCAGGTACGCGACGGCGTCCTTCGCCCCCGTTTCGAGCCTGGTCAGGCTGTACTTCCCGCCGCTCCCCCAGGCCCCTTGGTAGTAGAAGACCAGCGTCACGATGCCGTTGAGGGCGAGTTCCTCGGCGAGGTCCATGTTCTTAGTGTCCCCCGGGTAGCCATGGCAGATCGCCACCGCCGGCCTCCTCGCCCTACCCTCGGGCCTGTAGATCCTGCCGAGGAGGTTGTTGCCCCCGCTCAGGAACTCGACGTTCTCATACCTCGCCATTGTTATCACTTCCACCTCCACCCACCCCCCCATAACACCTGCGCCTCGATACCCCTATAACCGCCGAAGGTAGTGGAACCACCAGATTGGGGAAGAGGATCGCCAAGAGCTTCAAGCCCAGCAACACATGGGTCCGGGAACTCATCCACGTCGACCCGGAGATAGGCGCCTCCCTCGACTACACGAGCGACCAGCTCAAGCTCCAGGCCCGTGACAACCTCTGCACCGTCTGCAAGGGCTCTAAGATGCTCTGCGGGAAGACCCGGTGCCCCATCATAGAGCAGGTCGCCGCACACACACGCATGTTCCGAAGCGTCCACGGCACAAACATAGGGGGCAGCTCACCCCCCAGCGTCTTCGTCGGCAGATTCGGCTACCCCTACGTCCAGGTCGGCCCCATGGCCCCCGGCTTCTACGGGGACACCACCCTCCTCGACGACACCGAGAAATGGTTCGGCAGGAGCATGGACGAGATCATAGGCTTCCGCAGCCAACTCGTCCGGGGGATGACGCCCATAAACGTCAACAAGCCCGAGAAGGCGGGCAAAATACTCGACGCCACCCGCGAGATCAGCCTCAGCGATCACTACGTGGAGACCGAGATGAGGCTCCAGAAGGCACCGGTCAAGCGGCTGTACCTGGACAATGACCTCCAACCCATCGGCCCCACGGCCCCCCTCGAAAGGGTCTCCATCGGCTTCATCAAGTGGAACCACTGGATGGAGAAGGCCCACTACGACACCGACCTCAAGGCCGCCCAGGCGGCCAAGACCCTCTACCGCAGCGGCGTCCCAGTCAGCAGCATAGTCAAGGCCTTCAGCACCGGCAGCTTCGGAGTCGAGAAGAACAGGCGCCTCGTACCGACGCGGTGGAGCATCACCGCCATAGACGACCTTCTCAGCAAGGACATGGCCAACCAGACCAAGGACTACCCCCTCATCAACATGCACGAGGTCTACGAGTCAGAGTACCTCGGCAACCGCTTCGAGATACTTCTCGTCCCCGACGCGTGGAGCTACGAGGCGTACGAGGCGTGGTACCCCCGGACCCTCTGGAACCCCTCCGAGACAAACGTCAACA
>Ga0315286_10002198_pt1 | contig 18137 bp, 19 predicted proteins | sample YL17G10_0_MG_FD_205038 | JGI IMG/M metagenome (GOLD analysis project Ga0315286, IMG submission 205038) | Sediment microbial communities from Yellowstone Lake, YNP, Wyoming, USA - YL17G10_0 | ecosystem: Environmental > Aquatic > Freshwater > Lake > Sediment | place: USA: Wyoming | collected...
CGAATTGCAGCAAAAACAAGTTTCAATGAAAAATATGAAAACGGGTGAGCAATCGAATATAATGATAAAAGATTTGATGGATTATTTTCAACATGGAGGGGGTAAAGATGAAACAGGGAAAACGGGTTAAGCCGAAATTTCCGATCGAGTATCGCTTGCTCATCACTCCGAAGGTTAAAGAGCGGGAAAAGAAAATTGTCACGCTCTTTGCGCTGAGGACTGTTAATGAATTCACAAATTTCCGGTACGAAATCATCGTCGAGCCGGAAGTGAACAACCACACTATGCTTTTTAAAATACGCGGCTTAAGAGCGCCACAGGTAACGATCCCTGCAGTAGGTCCTGCAACCTTTAGCGCTGAATATGATGGCCTAAATGGATCTTATGATGTGATTATTTCTAAACATGCTAAATATGAAAATAAGTTTACCGTCAATATTAATAAAGAAAAAATTGTTGTGAAGGAAATCCCCAATAAAAGATTCATCGAAATCGTAACAGACGAAAACGAGTGGTAAGATAATTATGAGTTATTAGTTAATCATGTATCCTGAACTTTTTAAAATAGGACCGTTTACCGTTCACAGTTTCGGTTTGATGATGGCAGTCGGCTTCATTGCTGGCAGTATCTTCTTATCAAAAGAAATCAAGCGAAAAGGTTACGATCCCAATATGGGGAGTACGATTACATTACTCGCGGTTATTTTCGGAATTGTCGGATCAAAAATTCTCTTTCTAATCGAAGACTGGAGTAACTTTATTCTCAATCCGGTGCGCGAGGCATTCTCGCCCGGCGGATTAACCTGGTACGGTGGATTTTTTCTTGCAACGTTTGCTATCTGGATTTATGCGCGGAGAAAAAATATTCCATTCCTCAAAGTCTGCGATGCTACTGCACCCGGATTGATGATCGGTTATGGGATTGCACGGATCGGCTGTCATCTTGCCGGTGATGGAGATTATGGTATACCCACAAACATGCCATGGGGCGCAGTTTATTCAAATGGAACATACCCCCCATCGCTTGCATTCAGGGATTTTCCGGATATCGTTCAAAAATACGGCATCAATGGAGTAGTTCCGGATACAATAACCGTTCATCCAGCACCGATCTATGAATTTATTTTAGCAATAATTTTGTTCTTAATATTGTGGCGGCTTCGTAAGAATAATTATGCCGATGGAAAAATCTTTATGATATATTTAATCTTCTACGGTACTGCAAGATTGCTTGTCGAATTCATCCGACTGAACCCGAGAATTTTCATCGGTCTCACAGAAGCCCAGTTAATATCAATCATCCTAATAATTATTGGAATAGGTGGAATACATGTACTATCAAAATCAAAACAATAACAAAAGAAAACGCCCGTTTAGCTTAATCTATAATGGCGATACGAATCAGAGACCGATCTTTGAAAAGAAAGAACGACAAACACCGCTGCGAGTGGTGCACGACCGTAAACCTACGGCTAATATAATTGCCGGACGTCAGCCCGTGCTGGAAGCTTTAAGAGGAGGAACAATAATCGAGAAAGTCGTTATTCTCTCAGGAGTGAGAGGTTCTGCTATCGAGCGGATTAAAACAATAGCAAAGAGGAACCGCATACAATGCGTTGAGGTTGGAAAACAAAAATTCCGGGACCTCGTTAGCGATACAACCACGCAGGGAGTTGTTGCTATAGTCGGCACGAAAAGATATGTTGAAGTGGACGACATCATTAAAACTGCCCAATCACGGAACCAGAAACCTTTTATCCTGATTCTCGATGAGATTGAAGACCCTCATAACTTGGGCGCGCTGATACGAACAGCGGAGTGTGCAGGAGTGCATGGCGCAGTTATCCCGAAACATCATGCTGCCTCGGTGAACCAGACTGTTGCGAAAACCTCTGCCGGTGCAAGCGAGCATCTTGACGTGGCTAAGGTAACTAATGTTGTTGCTACTATCGACGAGCTGAAGCAAAAAGGTGTCTGGATTGTTGGCACCGATACAACGGCAGAGAAACTTTACACCGAATTAGATTATTCTTTACCGATTGCTTTGGTAATTGGTAACGAAGGTAAAGGCATCCGACAATTGGTGAAAGAAAAGTGTGATTTTATTGTGAAGATTCCGGTATTCGGCAAAATTAAATCTCTTAATGCATCTGTTGCGGGCGCAATTATAATGTACGAGGCAACGAAACATAGAAAATTAGAAAGCATGCAAGCGGCTGCACCTGAACCTGATACTGACGAACAAGATACCGACGATATTCTCGATGACAATGCTGTATCTGCTGAGCCCGGCATAGAGGATCCAGAGCAGCCCGCGACTAACGAGTAAACATAAGAGACTCCTGAATTATTCTTAACTGTCATGTTGATCCCGCTCGAAGAGCGGGAGAAACATCTCTTTTCTTACTATGTCTGAGACCCTTCGATACGCTCAGGGTGACATTTGGATTTTTTTTTAGAAGTCTCAATAACCAATTCCTCAAACAAACGGTACTGACACAATGGGAAAAAATTCCTCCGAGATGGATGAGTATGTTTTAGTTTTTTCTTCCTCACTTTTAAAGCAGATCGGCAATTTCCAAGGTTTATCTTCCGATGTAAACAAATACCTCGATGTTATTTTGGATCCCAAGAACCATCAATTTATAAAGAGGAAAGAGGTTGAGACAAATCCTGAGTACAAACAGCTAATTCCTTACGTTATATTTCATCACGATAGAAAAGTCTTCACATACCGGAGAGGGAAACTGTTAGCCGAGAAACGATTGACCGGAAATTATTCAATCGGCATTGGGGGACATATCTCGGTGAACGATCCAAATCTTTTTGGAACAACATACGAGCAAGGTTTGCAAAGAGAGATAAACGAAGAAATCGATCTTCAATCTAATTATACGGGCGGGGTTGGAGGATTGATAAACGACGATACGAATGATGTTGGGAAAGTTCATTTTGGTGTTGTGCATATTTTCTCGCTCGACCAACCACTTATTATGCCTAAAGAAAAATCCATCAATGAGACTGGCTTTTGGAGTATTGAAGCCCTGAAACAGAACATAGAGAAATTCGAAAATTGGTCTAAAATATGCATTAATGGGCTGGAAAGTTTATTAAAGTAAAATGAAATTCATGGGATTTTTAGAAACCCGTGAAAACACATTTTTTATGTTGACTTTCATTCAAACAAGTTTTATATTCTTACCATAATAATTACTGAAGTATCATTAAATGTGGAGATCACTGCGTGGGGAATCCTCATGCCAGTAAAAATCAATTGGAAAGATTATTAGTCCGTTGGACCAAGCAATCCGTCCGACATGAGCGGGATAAACGACATATGTCGTCTATCCCACCCTATTGGCTGGCTAAACGACATTCGTCTATCATGCCAAATCGGGCAGCTAAACGAAATTCGTTAATCCACTAGTTAGGCGCCATACCACAAAACGGATTCAAAGCGTAAATTACTATGAATGGATCGTGCGACATCACATGAACTTACAGTTTGATCGGCGAAAGTTGTCGGCGGAAGTCAAGAAAGCCATAGCGCAGAGAAAAGCCCCCGTGTTGGTTGGGGCCATGTTTGCCGGTCAGGATTTTTCCGGACTTGATTTTACTAGTCTCTTCGGATATCCTAGCGATCCAAGATTTAAAGCGATCTATAACGGGTCCGACTTCAGAAATGCCAAGCTAAAGGGGTGCTGTTTTCAAGGAGCAGATCTAGCGAGTGTAAACTTCCGAGGCACAGATCTATCTAAGGCTAATCTCGAGAACTCAAATCCATATACCGCACTTTTCCAGGGGGCTAATCTTACGGGGGCCAACCTACGCGGGGCCAATCTCCATTCGGCGGAATTGCACGAGGTCATTCTCAAACACGCAGACGTCACACATGCTCGGTTTGGGTTGACATCAATTGCACAGACTGATCTGAGTCTTGTCAAAGGGCTAGAGCAAGCGGTCCATATTGCCCCAAGCCCAATCGACGCAGCCACCCTGCGGAGAACGGCGGCAGGATTAGCAGATGCTTCTGATTTACAGCGTGCCAGCGTCTTCCGATTCCTCAGCAATGCTGGCATCGATGATGAGTTACTGCAAGTGGTACGCGCGTGGATAGGCAAGCCCATAGAGTTCTACTCAGTCTTCGTGAGTCACTCGTCACTAGACAAAGAATTTGCGCGCAAGCTTTACTCAGACCTTCGCGCATTGGGTGTTCGGTGTTGGTTTGATGAGCATGAGATCCTTCCCGGTGATAATCTAATGGAAGAAGTTGACCGCGGCATTCGGATGTGGGATAAGATGCTGCTGATTTGCTCCGAAAACTCTTTGCGGCCAAACACAGGCTGGTGGGTTGAGCAAGAAATTGAACGGGCCCTAAAAAAGGAACGCGAGTCAAGGAAGACCGGAAACAAGGTTTCCGTACTTCTCCCAGTTACAATTGATAATTATGTGTTCTCTGATTGGGAAGGGCCTACCAAAGCAACCATCTTAGCCCGGCACGTTGGTGATTTCCGTGAGTGGCGAAATCACTCTAAGTATGCCCAAGCACTCAACCAGTTACGTTCAGCCATCGATGCAGGGCGAAGGATGGAAATGAAATGAGTGAGGCACAGACCTATACACATGGCACGGCGCCTAACAGCAGTAGCAATGACACTCGATTCATCTGCTGAGGCAAGGGTGAAACTTGGCTTGGCTCGACAAGTTGTACTCGTTCCATGCCGCCGTCATTCATAGAAGAGCGTGGACGGCGGCACGGCATTGCTACTGCACACGTTATACGCAAGCACAATGAACTAGATGAAAGGTTCTCTAATTATGATAGGTAAACTCAAATATCTGGTGGGATTTTCCAGCCAACTATTCCAAAAAATCATTTCGCAATATAATTTTATTGCTGACTTTCTTCAACATTTTAAAAACCATACTAAAAACATTTTGATGATACAGATTGGCGCTTTATTATTAACAGTCATTATTACCTTGCTAATAGTTGGATGCTCAGCACAACCACTTCAATCCATCAATTATGAGCAACGATTCAAGATACGTGTATTGATGTCTGAGAAACCTGACACTGTATTTTTTTCTAGTTGGAGTAATTATGCTACTGCTGAATGGGTGAATAATGAGCTATATAAGTTACCGAATAAGTTCAAGTCCAATATTCCACGATTGTTTGACACTGATTTTTTGGAAATCCTTGAAAAGTATCCTACCGATACCGAATCGAAATTGAGAAGGTACCAAAATATTTTTCGATATGTCACTGAAACTGATCCATCTGCAGATTTTACAATATTTGCTAAGCTAGAATTTGCCGCCGCTGCCAAAGAAGATGATCTTAGTGGAAGAGATATTTTACGAGACGTAATAAGTAGGGGATTAGTTATGGGATTATTTGTAAGTAGTGGGGGCGAAGCGGCAATCGCCAAATATACTTTCCTAATACAGGACCAACTTGGGAACCCGCCAGATACTTTAATTATTGTAGGTTCATCGAAAGTTACTGGAAGTCAATTAGAATCGGGATTATTCCCGCACAGATATGGTACAACATTAGATTTCACCAATGCGATAAAACAAGCAAATGTACAAGCACTCAGGAAATTCAGTATCGAGCTAATGAAGAAACTCAATGATAAGTATGGATGGAACTATAAACCCGAACTCAGGTACCCAACAAAAGAAGACAAACAAAGAATACGTAATCTTGATAATTATGAATGAAGCAATCAAGCATTCGATATTACATATTTATTTATTGTGCTTGCGTATAACAATTGTAAAAAAGTCACTCGTTGATTATCTTAACCTTGAAATACTCGTTACATTTGTTTTGCCATGATTCAATTAGTCTATCTGAATGTCAAAACAAACGTCTTTTTTACAAAGCACGTTATCTCGCCAAAATCATTTTCCTAACCAGCGTTGTTCCATCGGTTTTCCCGTTCCGACTTGTCGGAGCGAGGTCTCGTGACGCCAACGGAGTTACAGATAACCGGTAATTATAAACTCCACTTGAAAATTCACTTGCATCCCATAATACATCATATACACCCTGTTGCTTTACCTCGTTCACCAACACGGCGATTTCCCTTCCCAAAACGTCGTACACTTTCAAGGATACAAATGCTCCGCCTGAGGCGAATGCAATCCGAAATCTGAAATTCGTTGTCGGGTTAAACGGGTTTGGATAATTCTGCTCAAGTGAATATTCCTTTGGTGATTCAGTTGTGTAGGTTGGTGATAATTTGAGTTTGATTGCGGATTGCGTCCCGCTTTGCGAGACGATTGTGGATTGAGATGTGTTGTTTAGCTTTGTTTCCTTGCCGTCAATAATCAATGAAGCAGCGTACTCATTTTCATGATTGAGCTTCCATGTTATCGTCACCGGATAAGATGATGTCGAGATGGATAGCGGTATCTCTTTGGTTTTATTTCCATCAAAAAATTCCATATATCTGCTTGTAGCAAAACGGGCATCGAACCCTCCCGCCGGCGGCATGGGCGGTAATTCATATCGTCCAAGCGTGATATTTTCCGGTTGATTCCCGAAATAAAGTTCTTGGCTTCTTCCTTTGCTATCCCTGAAGATAAGCTTATTAAAATCCTGCCGAATATCACGCTGTGTTGTGTTTACTTTCATCATCGAAGATGAATTGAGTATCAAGCTTCCCGCCAGATTTACCTTTACCCAGTATCCTTTTCCCGCTATTATGCTGTCGGCTATGCAATACGAATCTTTGTAATAAAAATAATCTGAAACAATAATATCGGGCGGTTCGGAAACGATTGAAGTGGCATCAATCGTATCGAAAATCGAGCCGATCATATTCCATCCTTCAATCACATCGAAGGTATCGGAATGTATTATCTCACCTGAGACACCGATTGTATCTTTGCCCGGAAATTTTCCCCAATAACCGATGCCAGTGTATATTGAATCGCTTGGTATGTATCCGAGAACCTTATCATACCGGTAAACCGGCGGAATCGCAGTTGGAAACACAATGCTTGACCGATTATCAGTTACCCTGATAGGAAGCGAAACCATATTCCATCCCCCTGCAACATAAACCGGCGGAAAAGTTGCAATACCTGTAACGGTGACCTGGTCGGGAGAAGTGGCGCCGTTATGCATGAATGTTATCTGGGCGGTTTTCATTCCTTCACTTGTCGGGCTGAATGTGATGTAAAATTTTTTATTTGCCCCTGCTGGAATAGTTGCGCTTGTCGGATCGACAATAAATTCATCTAAGTCGGAGAAGACCAATCCAATCTCTAACGTTGTCAGCCCGGTGTTGTAAACAGTAACACTATCCTTTTTACTGAAGTTGACATAGACAAGACCGAAATTTCTTGAAGTCGGGCTGACTGTAAACGATCTGAGAGTATCTTTTGTTTTAAGAATCCACCCTTGCGGATCGAGCTGAACAGACGTGGGATGGTGTGATACATCGAATGAAAATGTTTGTGGTGATTGATCGTTGAACAAAACCACAGTTGTATCCCATCCGGTAGAATAAATTTTAAAATCTATCGGCATCGTGAAGAATGTAGGATTCGTAGTAGCTGTAGTTTGGCTTAAACCGATTGTTACCGTGTAACCTGCCAGCGACGGCTCTGAAGTCCAACCGTAAGTATAGCGCGGATATTTTTCTCCATAAAGCCATTCATTGAAAAAGTAATTCAGGTCTTTACCGGTTATTGCTTCGAATACAGATTGAAAATCTGCGGTTGTGGCTGTTCCAAATTTATAGTTAGGATCGTTAGCATAATTGTACATAGAATGGAAGAACATCGTATCGCCAACAACATGCCGCAGCATATGAAGTGCCGACGCACCTTTATTATAAACCCGGGCACCGTTGAACATATATCCTACACTTGATGTATCCTGTAGATAAAGAGTGCCTGTTGCAGTCTTTGCGCTGTTCATTTTACTGTTCATCGAGCTCCAATAAGTACTCATCCCATATTTCTTTTCATAGTATAGTGCCTCACAGTATGTGGCAAATCCCTCGTTGAGCCAGAGATCGGGCCAGGTACCGCAGGTTATCATATCACCAAACCATTGATGCGAAAGCTCATGAATAACCAGTCCTTCACTAAATCCTCCGAGGTAGGTCATCGTCTGATGCTCCATCCCACCACCCCAACCGAACTCTGCGTGTCCATACTTTTCATTTATGAACGGGTACAAACCAAAAAGGTTTGAAAAAATTGTCAACCCGGTCACTGCCACAGGAAGTCCACTCTGGGCTGAAGAAAGATGCTCTGGAAGTACGTAGTTCAGTACAACCATTGAATCCGTCGGAGTGTATTTGAACCAGTTGGAGAATTCTGAGAAGTTTGTCAGTGCGACCGCGATGAGATAAGTTGAGATCGGATAAATCGTTTTCCAATAATGAGTTGCAGTACCATCTCCATTATCAGCAATAGAAATCAAGCTGCCGTTCGATCCAACCTTGTAGGATGCATCGCAAGTTACATAGATGTCTGCTGAATCAGCTTTATCGCTTGGATGATCGTTGCAGGGCCACCAGTCTTTTGCGCCATAGGGTTCACTTAACGTCCAGACCCAGGGAACACTCAGGTGAGACGAAAATTCAAAACTACCAAAGCCGCTGCTGCCCGGCACACCTTGATAAAACACTTCCACATTTATTAACTCGCCACTATTGTATAAGCGATCAAGCGTAAGATCGAATGAGGTTGGGTGTTGAGTAAAGCTTGTTTTTATACCGCCCACTCTGACTGAGTCGATAGTCAATGCGCTCATGAGATCAAGTGTAATCGCGCTCAAATTATCCTGGCGACTGACGGCATTCATTGCCAGCATCCCTTTCAGATATTGAGGAGAGGTTGTTATTTTTAAATCTAATTTATAATACTTTGCATCTATGGATTGGGTAGCGTTAATTCCCTGCAACTGATTTTGGAAAATTGTTTTGTATCGCTGCATCTCTTGCTGATAAAATTTCCCATCGATATTTGAATTATCTTCCTGTGCATAAGCTCGTGTTATGAATAAAATGCTAATGATTGCGAGAATTTTTATAGAATGACGTTTCATTATTAAACTCAGAGGTTATTTGAACGGATTATTAGTTACTAAAATGTAGTAAGGAAACAGATGAAAGTCAAAAAATGATGACAATTGATTTGGAGGACGTTCTTAAGCGTTTTTCAACGCTTCAGCGCCACTAACAATTTCGAGCAGCTCTTTGGTAATAGACGCCTGACGGGCTTTGTTGTAAGAAAGCTGCAGAGAACGAATCATATCTGAAGCATTGGTAGTGGCATTATCCATTGCCGACATCCGGGCGCCTTGCTCTGCCGCATACGACTCGAGCAGCGCGCGCCATATTTGGAAGTTTAGGTGCTTTGGAATAAGTGCTTCAATTATCGCCTGACCCGATGGCTCGTAGATATAATTGATGGGGGATTTCGGAATGCGGGTTTCGGATTGTTGGCTTGTTAAATCTGTTTGAATCGGGAGAATTTGCTCAATTACAAGACGCTGCTGGACAATAGATTTGAATTCGTTATATACTATCTCCACTCGATCATACTCACCGGTAAGAAATCCATCGACGATTTGAGTAATAACATCTTGAGCATGATTGAATTTAAGCTCCTGGAAAATCCCAAGCCGCTTATCCACCACCCTGTAATTATTCTTTTGAAAGAAATCGAATCCCTTTTTACCAATACATATAAGATTTACTTTATCTGCATATTTCAGAGTAGCATAATTTGTTTGGATATGATTTACCGCCGCCCTGATGATATTTGAATTGAACGCACCACACAACCCGCGATCAGATGTGACAATAATAATAGCGATGTTAGCGACCGGCCGACTGACAAACATTGGATTATTGGTAACATCAACTACTCCACTGAGATGGGAGAATACTTCCTTCATCTTCCTTGCGTAGGGTCGGGCAGAAACAACAGCATCCTGAGCGCGGCGAAGCTTTGCTGCTGCAACCATCTTCATTGCTTTGGTTATCTTTTGTGTGCTCTTTACGCCGCTGATGCGCTGGCGGATTTCGCGTAACGTTGCCATCTATCAGGATACTTTGAATGCAGCCAGGAAATCTTTTACAATCCCATGAAGCTTTTTCTGTAAGTCGTCTGAGAGATCTTTCTTCTCGACAATTTCATTTAAAACATCACGGTGTTTTAGCTCCATCATCTCAAGTAAGTCGTGCTCAAATCGTTGCACATGCTGCAGAGGAATCTCATCGAGGTATCCATTCGTCCCCGCAAAGATGCTGACCACCTGCTTCTCTACCGGAATGGGAACATACTGACCTTGCTTGAGTAGCTCAACCAATCTTGAGCCACGACGAAGCTGTGCCTGCGTAGCTTTATCGAGATCGGAGCCAAATTTTGCAAACGCTTCAAGCTCCCGGTATTGCGCAAGATCGAGACGCAAACGTCCAGCGATTCTTTTCATTGCTTTGATTTGTGCGTTTCCGCCAACACGTGAAACCGAAATACCAACATTAATAGCCGGACGAACACCGGAGTTGAAAAGACCCGGTTCGAGATAAATCTGACCGTCGGTAATCGAAATAACATTTGTTGGAATGTACGCCGAGACGTCACCCGCCTGCGTTTCGATGACCGGCAGAGCAGTCAAACTACCACCGCCAAGCTCTTCGTTTAATTTGGATGCACGCTCAAGAAGACGAGAATGCAGATAAAAGACATCTCCCGGATATGCTTCACGCCCCGGTGGACGCCGCAGCAACAATGAAACCTGTCGGTATGCCTGTGCATGTTTCGAGAGGTCATCATAAATGACCACTGCGTGTCTTCCGCTGTCGCGGAAAAATTCACCCAATGTTGCACCGGCGTACGGAGCAATGAACTGCAACGGAGATGGATCGCTGGCAGTGGCTAAGATAACTGTTGTATAATCCATCGCACCCTCCTCTTCAAGCTTAGCAACAACTTGAGCTGCGGTGGAACCTTTCTGACCAATAGCTACATAGATGCAGTACATCGGCTTCACACCTAAACGTTTCGCTTCTTCTGTGTGTGTATACTTCTGATTTATGATCGTATCAATAGCAATAGCCGTCTTTCCAGTTTGACGATCACCGATAATCAACTCACGCTGACCGCGACCTATTGGTATCATTGCATCTATTGCGATAATGCCAGTTTGCAGTGGCTCCTTCACCGGCTGGCGCTGGATAACACCAAGCGCTTTTCGCTCGATGGGAAGGAGTTTTTCTGTCTTGATCGGTCCCCTTCCGTCAATCGGCTGACCGAGTGGATTAATAACACGACCAAGCATTCCTTCGCCCACGGGTATCGAGAGCACACGACCTGTTCGTTTTACAATATCGCCTTCCTTAACCAAATTACTTTCGCCGAAAAGAATGCAGCCAACATTATCTTCTTCGAGATTGAGAACAACACCGAAAACACCGTTAGGAAATTCCACCAGCTCACTCATCATTACTTTCGTGAGCCCATAAACACGGGAAATACCATCTCCAACTTGCAAAACGGTACCAACCTCGTAAACATCTACTTCTTTTTCAAAACCGGAGAGCTGTCTTCTTAGTATTTTAGAGATTTCTTCGGGTCTAACTTCAGCCATTAATAATTCCTTTTTATTAAACAGATTCTATAATCCAAATTTATTATGTGTTATTTGGCGCCAGTGGTCGCAATCTTCATCAACCATTCTAATTGGCGTTTCGCCGTTGCATCCCACACAGTATCACCATACTGAGCCTTAAAACCGCCTATCAACGACGGATCGACTTCGTATTTCAAACGAACCTTTTTCTTCGTTACATCCTCTAACCTTTTGATAAGTTGCTGCTCTTGCAAGGTGGTAATTTTCGCCGCAACTTGAACCGGAACGTTGAGAATATTTAACCGCTCATCGCGAAGTTGATAAAATTGCTGGATGATTTCCGGGAAAAGATTTTCTCTTTTCTTAGATGTTACAAATTCAACAAATTGAAGAGTCAGATCGCTGACCCTTCCTTTGAGAAACACGGAGAGAATTTGTTTCTTCTTCTCTTTTTTAATTATCGGATTCTTCAGAAACAAGGCATATTCTCTTACCTCTTTGATCATCCTCTCGATCAATTCGAAATCCTCACTCACCTGATCGAGATTATTCATCTCATCAACAATCCCCATGATTGCCAGCGCGTATCGGCGTGAAGCTTTAATGTTAATCATTATGATTAATTCTTAGGGAGTTTCCTGAGAAACGAATCAACGAGTTTGCGTTGCTTATTTTCGTCGAGTGTTTCTTTAAGAATTTGTTCAGCAGCCAGAATAGCAAGACTAGCAACTTCGTTTTTCAACTCGACCAGCATAGCTTCCTTGTTGCGCTGTATCTCCAGGCTTGCTTCTTTAGACATCAAGCGGGATTGCTGTTTTGCTTTCTCAACTATTTCATCTTTCAACTTCTCAGCCAATGCACGATGTTCATTTACAATTTGCTTACCTGCTTCATCAGCGCGATTGAGCTGTTTACGGTTTTCTTCTAATAATTTTTCCGCTTCGTTCTTCGCTTGCTCAGCACGCTCGAGTGAATTCTTCACCAATTCTTCTCGCTTTTGAAGAGCTTCGAGAAGCGGCTTCCATGCAAACTTCTTCAAAATGAAAAGAAGCAAGACGAAGGTAATGATTGTCCAGATGATTAATCCGGGATTTGGGTCTAACATAATTTATCCTGACCAGTTATTTTGTTGCCAGAATAATGCAGATCGCCAGTGCGAAGAACGTAGCACCTTCGATGAGCGCCGCAGCGATCAACATTGATGTACGAACCTGTCCGGCAACTTCCGGTTGGCGTCCGCTCGCTTCCATTGCGGCGGCGGCTAGTCTACCGATTCCAAGTCCTGCGCCGATTACAGTGATTCCGGCTCCGATACCTGCTGCAAGATAACCTAATGCATTTGCTTCCATTCTATTTCTCCTGTAAAAATAATTTAAGGTTAATTTTATTCGTTAATGTCCATGTGACTCGCTCCCACTTTCTTCATGAGCGGCTTGCATGCCAAGGCCCATGAAGAGCGATGTGAGCATTGTAAAAATATATGCCTGTAAAAAAGCAACAAACAATTCCAAGAAATTGATGCCGAGTACGAACGCTATTGGCACCGGTGCGATAATGTAAGATTGAAAAACGAAGATCAATCCGATGAGAGATACGATTACGATGTGTCCGCCTATCATATTAGCGAAAAGACGAATCATCAGCGCGAACGGTTTCGTAAAGAGACCGAGTACTTCAATCGGGATCATGATGGGCCAAAGTATCCAATGCACATCGCCGGTTAGATGTGCCATGTAATGACCCAGTCCCTGAGCACGAATAGCCGAAACCTGAATCATGATAAATGCAATCAGCGCTAATCCGCCTGTGACACTCACATTTCCTGTGGCAGTTGAACCATAAGGCACAAGTCCAGAAAGGTTCATGATGAGAATAAAGAAAAATGTGGTGAGCAAATATGGCAGATATTTTACACCGCCGGGTCCCATGTTTGGAATCGCAACTTCATCGCGAATAAAGAGAACAAAAATTTCAACAAGATTTCCAAAGCCGGTTGGGACTTTGCGTTTCGAATTTTTACTCGCCGCCAAAACAGCAAAAATAATCAGAAGAAGTGCAGCCACCCAAAGAAATACTACGTGTTTAGTAATCGAGAGATCGATAGTCATGCTGCCAAGATGTATTGGTGCGAAATGCGGGAGATCTATCTTGCCGATGAATGGAAGTTCCAGCTCATTCGAATCGTAGACGTGATGAAGAAGTCCTGTAAAAAGATTTCCACCATCTTCACCATGCCCGTTTGTTTTAGCAGCGGTGTGAATTGTATCTGAGACCGCTTGATGAATCGTAACTGTATCTGTATTTGTAATAAACACTCGAACCTAACTTTGCTGTTTGCTATTTATTTTTTTCTGAATATAAAAAACTTCCAATGTTAAAAAGACAACATAAAAAATTCCCATCGAGCTAATAAGTGCACCAACATGAAGCTGGAATACTTTGATGAGAAGAACGAGAATAACCGCCATAAGGAAGAGGCGAATTCCCATACCACCGATAACAAATTTGAAGAATGTCGTTGTTGACTTTCCGAGCGAGTATTCGATTGCTGCGTAACCAAGAAGAACATTCACCGTTGTAAGGATAGCACCAACTATTACTGCGTTGAAGATCGCATTCGTTCCAAATTTCAATAGTGGGTACGTTCCCACGCATCCAATGATCATAATGGCAAGGAATATTTGCCTTGGTAATGACCAATCGACTTTCATAATATTTCAACTTTCTTTGGTTTTGTCTTTCTCAACTTTGCTGACGATCTTTATAAAATTATATAATCCTGCACCGAAACCAAAGAACAAACCAACAATCATTAACCACGGTGTGCTATTCCACAAGCCATCAAGCCAGCGACCTATAAAAAACATCAGCACAACTGATGCTGCTAATTGAATGCCCGATCCAAAAAGTGGTCCGGCAGCCCTTATTGCCCGCATATGACTTGAAAAACCCGAATCGCTCTTCTTTTGTTCCGGGTTCTCCATGAACTGGCTACCGATCTTCTGCCCGACGAGCTTCGGGTTTTAGCTCGACAAGATTCGGCATTGGTTTGGCTTCCGACATCATGCACTTGCCATCGAAAAGTGCACCTTCATCAATCACGAGCTTGGCAGCACGGATATCACCACGCACAATTGCTTTCGTCTCAAAAACTAATTTCTCTTGGGCAACAACTATCCCTTTTATCTTTCCGCCGATAGTGACATTCTTGGCAGAAATGTTTCCATCAACATCGCCTGAACTGCCAACAGAAATATTTTGTGTTGCCGTAACTTCGCCTACTATTCGACCGTCGATACGAATACTACCCGGTGTTCGTAACTTTCCTTCAAACACCGTGCCCGCGGCGATCAGATTCAATTCACCCCCTGGTTCGTTTTTTATTGCCATAGGATCTCCTCTAATTGATGCTCAGTAAATAGTTATTTGGATTTTTTACAATTCCGTTTTTCCATACTTCAAAATGGAGATGTGCTCCCCTACTTTTTTCTCCGGTATTACCCAAAAGAGCAACCATCTCACCTCGCTTAACATTATCACCAATATTTTTCACCAGCGATTGATTGTGTTTATAAACTGTCGTATATCCTAACTCGTGCAGAAGAATAATCATGTAGCCATCATCATATGTCCAGCCAGCAAAAACCACGTTACCATCTGCTGCCGCAAAAACCGGATTCCCGAGTTTGCCTGCAAAATCAACACCATAGTGAAATTGTCCGGGATTGAATCCTTCAGTTTCAAAGCCACTGACTGGCATCGTGAGCGGAAGCTTAGAGATAAAATTGACTTCTCGTGCTTGGACAATTTTTACGGGTTCAACCGTCTCTGGTCCAACAGGTTGACCTGCAGCTATCGTGCTCTGCTCTTCAATCGGTTTGGAATTAGTATAATGCGAATCTAACCAAAACTTAGATACAACTGATGTTGTATCTATTCCGCCGGCAATCATCTGAATACTATCTTCTTCCGAGATTATTTCACCTAATATCTTGCGCAGACGAAAATTGTAACTCCGCATTATCGTTACTTCCTTCACAAGCTTTTGCATTTGATACTGAATCTCAACAATCTCCTTTCCATACCGTTTTGCCAATTCGGGGTTGGAGATTGGTAAATATGTACCAACCGGAGTATAGATAATAACGGCCACAATCAATGCCATGATTACAATGAGTATCGATAAAAATATACCGAAAAATCCCCACTTAGTTACCGAAAGTGTGCGTGTTTTTTCGGATTTTGCATCAGGGACGATAACGAAGGTATAACGATGCGTACCTTTTCGTTCACGAATATTTTCAGGGGACATTAGTTATTTTTTCACTCTGATACTCATCAAACGGATAAAAATATAACGAAAATTTGAAAGAATGTCAAAGTTTGTATGATAACTTAGCAATAGAGCAGATATTTAGACCTGATTTGCTCGAATGTTTGAATTGAGTTTTTATAAATAGAAAAAATATCCTTGTCAACAACTCCCTTTTCAAGTTTAAGTCGCACTTGTTCATTACCCATTAGTCGATCAAATAATCCGTCTTTGATTTGTATCTTTTTCGGATAAAGTTGTTTTATCGTTGCAAGCATCATAACACCGGTAAGTACGGGCTTGAAATTTTTTCGCTCAGTTATTTTTACATAAATCCCACGGCACTTTTTATCTTTGAACTTAGGGTTTAATGCAGTTATCGAATCACCTCTGGGTGTGAATTCAATTGGGAGGAACTTTACACCGGGCAGTTTTAAGTCGTTAAGTTTCGATGAAACGATTTTACTGTTAAGACCGGGAATACCTATATACTCGAATGGTTTTTCCGTTCCACGTCCTTCCGTTATGTTGGTTGCTTCAAAAATACATGTACCCGGATACACAGCAGCCGTCACGAGTGTTTTCATATTGGGTGATGGTGAAATCCAAGGCAATCCGGTTTCATCGTACCACATAGAGCGTTTCCAACCCTCCATTGGAATGACTGTAATATCTGCTGTAGAAAGATTGACAAATCCTTCACCGATAATCATCTTTGCCAGCTCACCAATCGTCATGCCGTAGCGAACAGGAATTGGATACAAACCGATAAATGATCTAAGCTCAAGATCGAGCGGTGGACCTTCGATGTCGATTCCATTTATTGGATTGGGACGATCGAGCACTATAAACTTTTTCCCATTCTCACCAGCTGCCATCATGCAATAACCCATCGTACTTATGTAAGTATAAAATCGCGCACCAACATCCTGCATATCAAAAATAAGTACATCCACATTTTGCAGCATCTCAATGGTTGGTTTTCTTACCTCACCGTATAGTGAATACTCCGAAAGTCCTGTCTTTTGATCAATCATTTCTTCCACCGCGACACCGGCAGGTATCTTTCCTCGAATACCATGCTCAGGTGAAAACAATACAGTTATTTTGATACCACGACTTAACAAAGTATCGACGAGACGAACACCATTGGGTAAAACCGAAGTATGGTTGCAGATGACCCCGATTCGTTTATCTTTGAGCAAGTCAAGATGTTTTTCCAATAAAATCTCTGCACCGATGCGAACACGCTGAGAAAACGCCGAAGGACAAAGCACGAAGATCAACACAATAAAAGTTATGAGTTGTGAGTGATGAATTATAACGTGTGAATATCTATTTCGGATTGTTTTGTTCATTCACTCCATTTCATTAATTGCGGTTTGAGGATTGCCCATGCTGCTAATGTCATCCCATCCCAAATGATACCATCTCTAACCTTTTCATCAAATTCTTTTGGTTCGAGAATAATTCTCTCAAATTCCTCTGTCTCATCTGGTTTAGCATCAACAGGCGAAAGTCCTCGAGCAATAAAGACTTTACACATTTCATCCGTGACACCATTATATGGATTGAATTCAGCAATACACTTCAACTCCTGCGCTTCATATCCTGATTCTTCTGCAAGCTCAAGGCGAGCCGTTTCTTCGTGCGTCGAACCATCTTTCACGCTACCGCATGGAAACTCGATGCTCTCCCGACCGACTAAATAACGATATTGGCTGACGAGTATCATTCTTCCATCATTGAGTATCGGGATCACCATACTTGAGCCATTCACATGTACAAAATGATATTCACCCTGCTTACCTGTGGGAAGTTGCACTTCATCCTTTCGGTATGTCCACCAGGGATTTTTTATTTCAAAAGATTGTTTAAGTTTTTTCCAGGGTTTAAGCGCCATACATTCAACATTAAATAGACTATATCTTAGAGGAATATTCCACTTAGCTTAGTTTAGAAATTCGGTCCGTGTTCTCCTTTCTTATAGAAGCGTTTTACGATAGCTACGGCGTTCTTGGGATCATCCGTTACAGAAAATAGATCTAAATCCGATTTCGATATCATTCCTTCATTAAGTGCTTCGGTTTTGAACCATGAGAGAAGTCCATTCCAGTATTCTGAACCCATCATCACTACCGGGAAGGGATGTATCTTCTTAGTCTGGATTAGCGTGATAGCTTCGAAGAACTCATCAAGTGTACCGAAGCCACC
>Ga0315286_10002199_pt1 | contig 18137 bp, 21 predicted proteins | sample YL17G10_0_MG_FD_205038 | JGI IMG/M metagenome (GOLD analysis project Ga0315286, IMG submission 205038) | Sediment microbial communities from Yellowstone Lake, YNP, Wyoming, USA - YL17G10_0 | ecosystem: Environmental > Aquatic > Freshwater > Lake > Sediment | place: USA: Wyoming | collected...
AAAGCGTCCATCCCACTTCTTTTCCGCCATATCGTTGATGCTTCCGATATGTCATACAGCCTTTTTTTGCCGATATCTACATTTCCATCAGCGTCATGGTCGTAGTAGATATCCAGTATTTCCATGATCTGATTGAATTTAGCCAAATCAGAAGGCGTGACATGCGCTTCGATTTGATCTTTTCTATCAGGATCAGTGACAATCTCATTTATTTTCTCAAATGGCATGGATGTTGTCAATGTAGGCATTTCGGCTTTTATGAATGAATTGACCTCATTGGCAACGGACTGAAATTGAGCATTGAATATAGCCGACCGCTTTTCTTCGGTAGTCATTTGCTCATAGTGTGACAACTTTTCCTTGAGCGGCATTACGGCTTCATCCACTGCCTGCTTGATTAACAAAGAAAAATCCTGTTGCGGCGAAGGCTGCACTCCGGTTGCGACAGGCGCGGGAGTTCCGGCGGGTGCAGCGGCAGTCGCGGCGGTCATTGACGGCAAAGGCTGCGCAACCGCAGAAAGGCGTTGCAATTGATCCTGCAAAGTTTTGACTTGACCTTCAAGTTGTTCGCTTCTGTTTTTCAATGTTCCGATTTGACCGCGTTCACCGTTCAACTTGTCAATCACTTTTTGCTGATTGATCATGTGTTGATTCAGTTCCTTTTCATCCCTGAAACGCAATGTGACGGCATTCGGGAGGGTCACAATGTATTTGTATTCATCAGCCGTTGCCACGGGTGGCGGGACGGTGAGCGCAGGTGGGATAGGTGACAGTTCAGCAGTAGGCGGCGGCGATTTTTCAACAGAGGCGACGGCGGGAATGGGTTCTCCTTCCTTTTTCTTTCCCGTCCATTCATCAACCATCCCTTGAATTTTGTCCTCCGGCGCTGCAATCAACGCTTGCAATTTGGCCGGATCACTCGCAATACCAGCAGGCAGGTCAAACAGAGCATTGGCGCTCATAGAACCATCCTTTTGTGTGAGGTTTGTGCCATAATTGGCATTCCTATGCCGCCAGCGGAGCCATTTGGCTCGCGTTCTGGCTTATAAGATTATCCGTTTGCGCCGCCCCTGGCTCCGGTATAACCGAAGTCCCGGGATTAGGCGAATTGTCTATATTCTGTGATGGTTTTTCGGCACTCAAAGGCGCAAGCGGCCCTGCGGTAGTCTCCGGCTGTTGCGGCAATTGTGGTGCTGGCAACGCCGATAATTTGATGCCCGCCTGTGCTGCGAGTTGTACTTGTCCTTCAGGCGGCAAATCTTTATACGTGACCGATTTCGATACCTTATCGGCGGGCTGCGCAGGCGGCTGCATGGCCATTTGTAGTCGCGCACTTTCGGTTTTCATTCGCAGTTGCGCGAGTGCAATACTCTGGTCACCGGCTTGATCAATACTATCCGCTTCGTCTTCCGGCATTTCAATGGTGCCTATGATATTCCTCCAGCACTGCGCGCGCATTTCCGCATATTCGGGATCAGTAGGCAGGTTCTTTGCTATTTCCAGATTGGTCATGCGTTTTGTATAACGACTGTTCGGCGATTGCGGTGATAGTTTTACTACTACGGTTACGTGTCCGAGAGCGGACATATCGTTGAGAATAGCAATGTCGCCATTCGGCATAGGCTGCACATCATTGAGAACAATTTTTTGACCATTGGGCTTGTAAAATTGTCGCGTGGCCCCGGAATACATTAATTTTGCAGCCTTCACATATGCGATGCCGATTTCGGTCAAAAAGTTTTCCACCTGTCGCATTAAACACGTCTGCGCACGCTCGATGGCCTGCATTTTCAGGTTGAACAATATTCCTGGCTCTCCCGCATAATCGCTTTTTCCATCAGTCGTAGCATTCACCGGGATCGTCTCCGCTATTGCATCCCATAGGTGAGATATTTGATCAAAAAGACCGGTAGGAACTTGCGGTAATGGAAGTTGCTCATAGAATTTCGTGCCACTCTGCAATGCGCCGGGAATCGTAAAAAAATTGAATCCTGCCTTGCCAAAACCAGCACGTATCTTTTCTTTTTCCGCTGGATTATCACCAACTATTGCAGGGTCCCATGCACCGCCGCCTTTGGCCGCATAATCCATGATGGCATTAATATTGTTTTCGCGTTTGTTTATAGCCTGCACCATTGGCCCGATAATATCAATAATGCTGCGCGGTTCACCGTTAATGCGTTCACTGGAAAGCGGGAAATGCGGAAGGCGTTCTATCTGCAACGAATTTTCACCCTCATACAGCGGATCAGGAAGCAATTGCGGGCAGATGGTGCAGGTCTTGAGTATCTTTTTAGTCACCGTTAGCGCGCGGACATTGCCAAGGTCTATATTGTTTGCCTGACAAAATTGAATCTTGAATTGTGCATCATCAGTGACGGGCAATTCTTTTCCGCTTATGCCGTCCAATTCAATTATGCGAGGTTCTTCCTCAATGTAATTATACTCAATGACTTTGTATGCGCCAGTAATACGACTCTGATATTGACGCGCAAAATCTATAGTGGGCGCTTCATAATTGCCACCATTTTGTAAATCACGCAAAATAGCATTATCGATCCTATCGCTTGCCGCCTGATAAATTCGCTTTATCTGTGCCGCGCTCAAGTCCATTGTTTTGAAATCAAATTCACAATCCGCCGATTTATTTGAACGCCAATACGGATCAAAGGACACAATCCCCGGCCCATTGCAGGACCAGGTAATATTGCCCATTGGATTTACGTCGGTGTTTACCGACATTTCCATGGAAGCATCGGAAATCAAGGCATAAATCAAGCATTGCAAAAATTCCATTTGCCATAATGCATTCTGCTGGTCCGTTTTAAATTGATCAAAGAGAGCATATAGCAAGCTAGTTGCTTCACCATAGGGATTAGTGAAGTTGATATCCCATATATTTTCAGCCACAGCAGAGGCGAGGTCTTGAACTTTGCGGACGTACAAATTGATGATGACGGCTTCGCGGTCTTCGCGCGTAAGTGCCATCGCCGCATTAATCGGAATTATGTTGCCCGCGTATTTATTGAGATTGTCGAAGAGGCGGTCGCGGCGGGATTGCAAGGAAGTCATTACAGTCGCGTACTTTTGCTGTACGTGCTTCTGTTTTTCCTGCCCGCTGCCTATTATCTGCGAGAGCTGATCGATTATTGTTATGGCCATATGCTCCCATTAGCCGGCGGCTAATAGGATAGCATATGCCTAATGCTATTATATATTAAATCAGACTTAAATGCAAGTTTTTATTAATTTTCTAATTTAAACGGCAAAAACTCGAATTCAATTGTGCTCTTGTGTATCGGTTTCACGTAGTACAACCCGAATCGTTTTTTGATTCGATAAAATATCCTGCACTTCGGGCAATAGCCTATGCCGTTGGTGCCCACGATCACCAGCGCCATGCATTCGCTGGAACCAGGCTTCTGGCGCTTCCCCGGACAGTTAATTGATACGCAGGTGTCTTCGGTCATCGTGCGTAATAAAGATAAATTGGATGATCCACCATTACCTCGGTTTTGAGCATCGGCAACAATCGCATGCTATAATCCTGATCCTCGGCAAACGATTTATCAGGGAATTTCGTTGCTATAGCATGTACCCGGCGCACTGGATTAAGATGGTTCGGAGGGCGCAGATATATCCCACCTTCCTTGTTCACCCAATCCTTATGCTGAATGGAATGCGTAAACGTGCCGTCCTTGCCATTGGAACAGTACATCTTGCCAATAATACCGACGACATCCGGTTCGGTTTCAACCGCCTTGAGCACGCTACTCACATAATCCGCCGTCACCAAATCGTCATCATCAATGAACGCCACATAATTCCCGCACGCCTTTTCCAGCAGGATATTCCGCTTTGCGCCAGTTGTCATTTCTCCGGTATCACCCTCGACAAGTATCTCAATATCTTCCGGGAACATTATTTGATCGGTAATACAATCGAGCAGCGCCGTAAGGGATTCCGCTCGACTTTTAAGGTGGCAAATAAGAATTGATAAACGCATAATCAATAAATAAAATTATTTCTCATGTTCTGTAATGCCTGCATGATCCATTCGCGTTGCGGCTTTAAGTCACCATTATACGCTGTACGTAGGCGCTCATAGGTATGATCCATTTCCTGCCGCGTAGCATGCAGGTGCGATATATGCACGTCCTCAAGATACACCGCGATACCAGCCTGCTTTGCTATCTCCGTCCAGATTACATCTATGGCATCGCAGCCATACGCAGGACACATAAACGGCAAATCGGTTCCTTTAACCACTTCTCTTGTAGTAAAAAAGTTCACCGCACAATCTTCTTTGCCAAGATAGTCATCATTGCACCAGACCAGCGCCAAGCCGTCGCGCTTATTAACCTCGTCCAATATGCGCTTGTCCCATTCTTTAGTTGCAAACAGGAAATCATCTCCGCACATGGATACAAGCGCATCTTTTAGCTTATCTATCTTCGCTGTTTCATCGTACATGAGATTATAATACGTTGATAGGTTCGGCTGTGTAGTGCTTTCCATAACCCAATGGATATTGCTGGCATTCATATAAACGCTGTCATCGGCCGTATTGCGGCATACCGTGAACAATACGCGTTCTGGAAATACCGCTGTTTCAATGGCGCTTTTATACATGCGCCTGAACTTATCCGCACGCTTGTATGTAGGCACCATGATGTTGATAGTATCGTAATTATTCAAGGCAAAGTTCCTTTTTTCTTCCTGCGTTTTTTCTAACCCATCGAGTCAAACAATTATCGTCATATGTCATAATATTCTTTGGTGTCAATTCTTTAAGATACCGTTTGCTTGATCCATTTCCGCCAAACCAATGCACACTGTATGAATTGCTCACATCCAAGTCGAATTTACCATCCCAAAAATCGTTTTGCGTATGTGCATTCAGCGGATAAAACCAATAATCCGGCACAAGATGATTTATTTCCCCGCAGGATTTAAACCATGTCATCCATTCCTGATTATTGACGCAATGGTTACATAGCGCCGATATGCCGCTGCTGTTGTATTCCGCCGCCGAGAATCCACCGATAAAAAACGGTAATATTGATTGTGCGGCCTTGCTTCCGGCCTTCGCGCCGAACACACCGATGTATGGTATCATCGCACCGCCCATAACAAAATCATAGTGATCTGCTATCGGTGCCCATTTACGCAACACCAATTGATCAAGATCAAGGTAAAACCCGCCGTATCGTATCAATATTTCCAGCGAAAATATATCACTCACGCTCGTAGGTGGCATCATGTACACCGTGGGATTTTCAGGGTCATAATTTTTCACTTCCACACCAAGGTTTTCAATGGCGTCCTTGATGTAATTGTGCGGCACTGGATTGTCTTTTACGTTGTCCTCACGTATGCGAATAACATTTTCCATGCGCTTGATGAAATCATCTTTGTCCGTGGCTTTAATGAATGCCTCCGCAATGGCACGCTGCTGATATTTTATGCCTTCCCACGGATCAATAATCGGCGATATGAGCATCTTATCTGCAAGCTGCACATATTCAGGATCAATGGGCTTGCCTAACCGCTTTTCGCAGTTGGATACAATGCGCTTGAGTTCAATGCTATTGAACTGAAAATCCTGGAAGCACACCGACCAGCGCTCGTTATTGGATGACTGCGATGTATAGAGATACATTTTCCATTCAGGATTGTAAATCCTAAAGCTCGCCATCGTCAGATATCGCGCATAGTTCAAAGCGGTTCTGCCACCCCAATATGCAAAGAAGTTGTGAGGAATAGTCATTTCAAACCTCCATTGCTAATAAGTTTTCGGTGTATTCCTTGATATATTTATAATCCGCATCGTCACAATATGCTTTGAAAACAGGTTCTAGCTTATCCCAATGCGCCAAACCGGGCCGCACGGAATGACAATCTATCAAATCTTTTTGTCCATGAAAATCCCATCCGCTGCGATCAAGCCTTCTCGCAGGGTTCCCGCCCGGCCAGCGTTTTATGATTTCCCGCGTTCCATGATATAATTTTATTTTCTTTTTTAGCAAGATTTCATCATAGAACCAATCATCCTCACCGGCGGTAAGTGCAGTTTTCATTGCGGCGTTTATATTATTGCATGAAACCAGAATATTCATTATCATGCGCCACTCGTTTACCTTCGCGCCATTATAGCACATCGGCAAGCCGTCATCAGGATATGCATCACCACCGAAACAATTGACATCATAATTGAAATCCTGAGACGTAAACCATTTCCTATCCAGTGGTAGCATGTCCACATCAGACGTGAGAATATAATCGTTTTCATCAAAAGGTTCCGCCGCTATAAACAGCCGGGAAACCTGCACTACGGTGGTATCCTTCAGTCCCGGAATACGCTGTAACGCTATGATCCGCGCCGATGCACAAATATTATCATAGATGTATCGCAGGCGGCAAGGTTGATCCCATTCCGTCTTATCACCGAGAACATTTACTATCGGCTCATAGCCTATCGTATGCCACATGTGAGCTACTATAGGCGCATAATAGCAATAGTCCATGTTCGTATTCGTAGCCAACACTACATATTTTTGCATAAATATTTCCACAGATAAAAATCAACCGTTAATATCGAAGGATCAAAATCATCCCATATCTTTTTGTACATATCCTCACTCAGTTCCAAACGATTGAACTGTCCCCAACTATTTAATACCACCATTGGCAATTGATCGCGGTAAAATCTTATATTCTGACAATCCAGCACTATCGGGATAGTCTTCACATACAGCGATTCCCATATACGCACAGTATCAATGCCATTGCCTTCCGGCGCTATCACAAAACGCGATTGCGCTAATTGCGGCAAATACTCTTTGAAATCACCGCACCGCGAAGGAACAATGCCGGTGCCATTTATGCACGCATTACGCCTGTCTCTGTTTGTGCATACCGAATAGCTGGCATGCAGCATCTTCGTTTTGGGCAGGTTCATCGCAATGACCTTATCGAAATACTGCGTATCACCATTAGGATATCCGGCATTAGAAAGTCCTATCGGAATTGAGTGCAGCTTGTAATGTTCATAATCCACGTTCTGCGCCAGCCATTGAATAACATTGCCGCATTCGCATATAGCCTTATATTTTTCCGTGATGTTAATATCGCTGTTGTGCGTGATCAACACCACCGGGCCGGGCAACCCATTCATTGTCTTTTCAAAATCAGGCAAGTAATCAGTTTTACAAAAGAAAAGATTTCCTATGATATCGTCCATATATGTTTTCGGCCTTGAATCTCTGAGAACATCCAAATCAATAAACCCGCTACCATCTAAAACCCAACGGCATTTATTTTTGAATCCATCACCGGTAATGTAATTCATTTGAACATATCCAGTATTTTTTTGTCAGGTGTAACAATCGCCGTCCATGGCCTGATATCTTTCACGTTGAACCATTCCCAATCTTTCGGTAGCTTTACCTTTTCCCACTGGTAGCCTTTTTCCTCAGTGTCATGCACGACAATCAAATCAGTGATTTCATAGCAGGCGTTGATTTGGTCAAAGCGATTGTCACCGTTGCCATCGATGAATACCAAATCGGCATACCCGAATTCCTTGATTATCGCAAGTGCGTTCTGCAAATCAGCGGCATATACAGGTGTCCAGTTCTTATGACCGCCAAGTAGTGCCGTCATTTTGTCATACCATTCTCGCCCGTTCATTTCGATGCTTGTGACCTTCGCACCGCTCTCTACAAACAGGCGCGTAGAAAATTCACCCATGCCTGTTTCCAAAATCGTATCAATGTGCAGCACCGATGATAATATTTTTTTCAGCACCGGCATGTGCGATGCGTAACCCTCATATTCAGCCATTATTAATCCGCTCCTTTTAAACTCCTAAATCATATAAATGATATTCTGGTTCGATTTCACAAACTTGACCAATATAAGGTTCCTTTTTTCTATCCAGTTTTGGCTCTATCTTCTGTTCTCTGCCAGTAAAATGAAACCTATCATCATGCGCAAGGTGATGATCTTTAACCAAAGGCCATATTTTATATTTTAAAAACGCTTGATCCGTTCCGAAGTATTTACCCCGTTCCTTGCTATACCAGCCAGAAGAATGCTGCCCTTCCATAAACTCATCCCAGAATTCATCAAGAAGTTCTTGAAAGTTTGGAATGAACGAAGGAATACAACCCCAGGTCGCGCCCAATATCTCGATATTGTGCCCTTCTTCATCACGGATGATATGAAACGGTTGGCCGCTTTCAATCCATTTGCCGACGCACCAAGCATCGCGCGGCGTTAGGCGACTATCGGCATCCCGGACAATCAATCTCTCACACTCAGGGTCATTCATGGGCTCATAGCGCCAGAACAGCCCGCTATACTCTGCTGATATCCCCTTGAGTTCTATCTCAGCACCCAACGCTTCCAAGTCCTTGAATATGCGCGCCGGTATATTCGGATCGCAATAGAAACTGCATACCCAACCAGGGAAAAGCGTTTTCGCCAGCTTTGCATTCTGTAATGCGCCACATAGGTATGTCTTGCAGTGGCCCCACAAACTAAAGCTGATTATTTTTTTCACGATTCCACCAGAATTTAAGAATGTAAAGTATCATCGGCCAATCCTTGGAAAACGACTGCGACGATTTCTTGGCTTCCGTCCATTCAACCGACTCGTCCTTAATACTATATCCCCGGCGCTGCGCACGGATAAGCATTTCGGCATCCCAAAAAAAACCGCGTTGTAAGTTATATCCAAGGTCATCTATCAAAGCACTGATCACGGAATATTTAAACACCTTCATTCCGCATTCGTGATCCGCCATTTTTGAACCGAACATGACGCGTATCATCCAATTATAAATCTTCGATACCACCAGCCGCTTGAACGACCGGCGCGTAACAGAATGCTTATGATACCTATTGCCAACAACAATATCACAACCCTGTTGAATTAATGTAATGGCGCGAGACACTGCGTTGGAATTAACCGATCCATCACCATCCAACATAACGATAATATCGCCCAGCTTGCCTCGAGAAACAATCGCTTGAGCGAGGTGTTCACGGCGCGATGGAAATCCAAAATGAATATAATCGAAATTTTTATATGGCGGCTTAAATAAACTCTGCATTTTGTTCACCGTATTATCCGTGCTGCCATCGTTCACGATAATAATTTTATTTTGTAAATGAGAAATCCGTAATGCAAAATAAATCGCATCAAGATTTTTCTCTATATTCACACCTTCATTGTATACCGGAATGAAGATCTTAATCATTTTGCCCACTCAATTATTTTGAATATCCAACCCCATAACAGGAATGAAGCCAATACTACCGCAACAATCATGAATATTCTTTTAATCATGATCTTATATCCTTACCGACATATTCACTTGCAAGCTTCAACTTCTGCCCTAAATCGGCGCAGTAGAAATGAACGATGAAATTTCCGGGCTTCCATTCATTTGGCCCGCCCTGCCAGCCTATATTGTTCATCACGTTCGGCGCTACTATCGCCATGTTTTTTATCAATGGGCTTTTATTTGTTATCAACACGTTAATATGCTCTTGCCATCCGGTAGGATGTTTGGCATATGTTTCCTTTTCGGCCAACAAAGCGGATATCAACACAAAGGAACTCTCACAATTTTTCCATATCATCACGTCATTATTGTGTTCAGAACCGCCAAGACGTTCCCATGCAATCTGTTGTTCCGCACCGGCCACGATTATACTTTCAATTGTAACGTCCTGATTCATAAACATCACGTCAACGCCAATCGTCATGATATAATCGTAGTGTTTCAGTATGTCCTTGAGTAACAGTAACGCCGCATTGATAAACACTACATCGCTTTTGCTTTCCGCGATATGAGAATTATAATCATATCCATGCCGCCATGCATATTGTAGATGATTCGGCATTGTCAATTCTGCTAATGGATGATATGCGCGATTATGCGTTGAGCAAATGCAGATTCTCATAGCCTGTACACCTTAATCCTGAACATCGCGCACCATAGACGCATAAGCGCTTCGGTGATCCACGAGCGCTGCTTGATCTTTATTTCCGGCTGCGCCAACCGCGCCCTATTGACCGCGCGAATAGCGGCAATGTCCAGCCAATCCTGCGCCGTGCCATGATGATTGCAGCGCCCGCAGGTGACCTTGTTTGTGTTCACCGCGTGATATTGCGTCGTCGTAGTGTATACATCGTCGCTGCCGCACTGTGGGCATACAATAATTTCATTCGTGATTTTTACGTGCTTGAGCATATTAATTTATCCAATCACTGGCGCGCACAGGAACCGGCTTGCCGCCATATTTCAATGCTTCATTGGCTTCGAATCGCTGGCGATCAAAGGGCTTATACGGCGGCGGCGGTGCGGGCCGAAACTTTTCCATGTTATCGCTAACGATAAACAATAGCGCCTGCAATGGCGGCGATAAATGCTTTATATCACTGTCGTTCTGCATAGCAATAATTAAATCCGTGCATCCCTGGTTCACCCGGAAACATCCTTCTTGTATCAGAGTATTCAGCCGATACACCGAAGCCAAAGCATCATAATTCGCCATCGGCTTTGTCACCAGCTTTTCCTGAATCAATGTTCTGTATAACGAATGAAAATCATTGCTCAAAATATCTTCGTTCACCACCGTTTTTGTATGCGAACCATTATGACAATATTTAACAATTTCATCGATAGCGCGAAATTCTTTTTGACGCACTACATACAAAACATGCGTATGTGAATTCCATAGCGCCGTAATCACCAGCGTACTATCCGGCTGCATGTACAACCCATGATACTGTTCCCAACCAATATCATCATCAAGTTTGAATTCGCCTTTATCAACTAAGTCAATGCGCCATTGTACCAATAGCGTATCGCCGGATACTGCCGTATGAAAACCAGTGACCAACGCATCGCAAATATCGTCGTGGGTGCCATCGGGAAACGAATTCAATTCGGCCAAGAATTCGTCTTTCCATTGCCCATTGAGGCAGAAGAAGTTTCCCGCCTCGAGAGCGGGAACCAGTATTTCGGCCTTACTTCGCTTATCGCCGGGCAATTGCAGACCTTCGACGTGCCGTATGCCGTTGAGTGAATCGCGCACAAGGGTGAATGCGTCTTTATATGCCCCGAAGGATTCGCAGCCAACTCTGCAACCAGGTTCGGCGATAGCCGTATCTCGTATAATTTCATTTCTTTGTCCTGCCTCCCATCGACCTCGTATAATATCTCCGATGAAGATGAGTGGGATGCGCACGCCGGGGATCGCCGACGGAATAAATTTGACAGCCACTTTCGCGCCAACCGTATAATCTGGATCACTTTTGGTCAACTCCTTTTTTGAACTCGCCAAATCCCAACCTCGCGCCCACCGCAAACCATCCGGCATTGCGTCCAGCCATTGTATTTTATCCGTGCGCAGCATGTTCCCTCCACGCGGTATAGGCTCACACTGCATCAATGCGCTGAACGAATAATTGCCGAGCGTTGCGCGGTTGCTATCATACCAGCCGCGATCATAACGCTCAGGAAATAATACTCCCGTAGGATATTTGTCGCTGTATGCGGGCCATTTTATTTCCTTGAATTGCGGGAACGCGGGATCTTCCTGCATCTGTTTGCGGATGCGCCCAAATAGATCATCGATGTGCCAACTCGTGGCGGCAATGATTACGATACATACAGGCGCACGCCGGGACATAAGGCTATTGGTAAATTCATACCACGTTTTATCTCTTATGATAACCGATTCGGCTTCTTCGCGCAGCTTGAAAAAATCATCCACCACAAGCAGGCCACACCCATGACCGACGCTACCACCGAGTATGCCGGTCCATAGTGTTTTACCGTTGGAATCACGCAGCCGCCACGAATCTACGGCGCTGGACTCATCGGATAAAACCACATCAGGATAAATGGCACGATAGCTGTCAGAGCGCATGATATTGCGCGCGTCACGAGAAAATTCAACGGCCAGCGAACTCGTATGCGCGGCAACAATCACTTCACCATCGGGAAATTCACCGAGAAAGTGAGGCGGTAGATAGCGGGACACACAATCAGATTTTCCTTGACGAAAGCAACATTCAACCATCAGGTATGTTGACAATCCGTTACGATAATTTTCAAATGCTAAATCAATTTCATTCGATATACCTTCGGTGTGAATACCAACCTTGAATTCATCGCTTCCCCGCCAGGTATCATGCATAAACCGCAAATGGGATTTCTGTGCGATATATTTCCCGATATTCGCGGCATCAGCAATTATTTCGGGGGATAGCATGATTATTTTTCAGAATCTTGCTTGATTATTTTTTCGATTGCCACTAACTTTTCCAATGACAATTTAGCAAGAGGACTATCATTCTGCAATGGTTCCCCACCACTTTGAATATCAAGTCGCTCTTGTGGTTTCCCCTCCGTGCGATTGGCAACAAATTCAGCGGCCCACGGTTCACCGCTGAGTGCTGCCAACCGCACGCGCAGCCATGTTGCATCATCAACGGAGAGTTTATCGACATCGATATCAGGAAAAGCTTCTTTCATTTTAGCAACAAATGCTTTTGGGCTTTTCCACTTGCCAAAATGCTTCAGTTTACTTGCGATGTTCGATACGCCCTTGGGATGACCCTTAGGATTGCCTGATTGACCGGGTTTAAAGCGGGCACTACGAGGTGGATGATAAGGCCCAACCTTCTCGATTTCACTGTTTTCTCGCTGTTTTTCGCAATTTTTAGAATCGTCCATATTAATCCTCAAATTTATGCCCGCACTTCGGGCACGTATGCAATTTAGGTTCTGCCGATTGCCCTTTATCTTCGGGTTCGCCATCATCATCAAACGCGCCGCCCATGCCAAAGTCAATTTTTTCAAAGCCCCAGTCCAGCAAATCGTCCATATCGAATTGGTCGGCGAGAATCGAAAAATCCCAGGTGCCGCCTGCACGATTTGCAATAATATTCGCACGCTCAGCCGTCTTCTCGTCCCAGCGCACTTGGCGATACGGCCACCGCTCGCCGTCGTGCTGGATGTAGCCTATAGCGACAGTGCCGGTACGGGTGGGCTGGTCATAGGATTCGGTGAGTTCGATGTTATCCTTGGAAGGCTTGATTATCTTGCAGCGCTGATTGCCTGATATAATTTCATCCGTATTCAGATTGTGAATGATGCAGCCGAGATCGCCAAGGGTGTGGATGTCGCGCTGTAGATTTGCGTATTGCTTTTCGGATAGGCGGCGGGGATTTTTGTGGTACTCTTTCATTTTTCCCTCGCATGTAGCGAATAGGACATGCCCGATCAGAATTTCGCGGCCTTTGCGAATTGGGCCTGCGCTTTGGTATCTGGCGCTGCGCGCGACCCTACGCGGATGGCATGCTGTGAATAGCTATTAGGCGTGTGGCCCATTTTTTTTGCTTTGAGATCAAATGGGGTGATGTCTTTTGGGCCGATGCGGGTAAGGGCTGGATTAGATGCCATATGTTGTACCTCGCTGATAATATAATACAATATGCAAAAGAAAAATGCAATGAAATTATTTTTTTCTTGCATTTCGCGCGCGGAGGGTGTTATATTAATTGGCATGATAGGTCTTCACGCCAGCAGGCATCCGCTTATTATTTGATAAACACGCCGTAACGATATGGCCCTGCTGCCGTATTGTGCATCCCGGGTTGCCTATCACAGCCCGGGAACGGCTTCTATTTATGCCAAAGCGATTACATGATACAGAATGTTGGCGCAAGCAATGGTTCAGATCTTTATGCACAACCTCAAAATTACTTTGGCTATATATTCTCGATAATTGTGATTGCGCAGGCGTTTTTGAGGCTGATGACATAAAACAGATCAGTTTTTTTGTTGGTTGTAGGGTTGGAGAAAAAAATTTCAAAGATTTATCTAAACAATTAAAACCCATAGACTTAAAGAGATATTTGGTCTTAGATTTTATAGAATTTCAGTATGGATCATTAACAATGAACCACAAAATGTACTCGAAGGTCATCAACCTACTGGCGAAATTTGGCATTAAATACCCTATCGATACAGTATCCGGACTTTCGGATACTGTTAAAGAAGAAGAAGAAGAAGAGGATGTACCCTCTTCTCTTAATGGGGGTACAGGGGGTCATGTATGTGGATATGTTGATACTAATACTAACATGTTGGAACATGTTGATACTAATGTCGACATGTTGCCACATATACCCACATGGCGTGAAAGTTATGATATCTATCTGCAACAAGCCAAGGCAGCTTTCGTAGAACTCAGCAAAGACAGAGCGTTTTTCGTTAAAATGGAGGGATACCATCAAAAATTAGATATCATAAAAACGATGCAAAAAGCATATCATGAATATTGGGGCACAAAGGATGGCTGGGAAAATAAAAAAAGAAAGAAGATAAAAAACATTGATTGGACAAAAACGATTACAAAAGCACTTGATGCAAAATGGAATTGGGTTTGGAAAGAAAACGACTACCAGCCACCCAAATGGAACAATAAAGAACCAGAAAATCCAGGCTATGAATTGAGAAAAGCGGCAGAAGGCACTGGAGCACAAATTGAGTAGTTTGTTTTTGACCGATCCTGGTTATCCTGATGAAAAACTGGTTCACGAAAAAATACGATCAATTTTTTCTCTTTCATGGTTATCGGAAAGATTCAGACTTTATCATGAAATACCAGGCCAAATTATTCAACCAAAACCAATAAGCGAATCCAAAGATGTGCGTATAGATTTTATTGTATTTCCAACATCGGTGATCGTGAAAGAAGGATGGACAAACGGAATTATAGGAATTGAATGTAAAAGATCAGAAACAAAATGCGGTCCCGTAGTTTCTCAGTGCCTTGATTATTCTCGATCACTATTTGATGTGGGGAAATGCGAGATTCCTAAAAATTTAGGTGGAATTAAAATCTTTATAGATTGGATTTTTATATGCCCCGCAACACATCCCGGTGGCGACTTTGAATCAGTCATGGCACAAAATAGGCTTGGATGCGCTCAGATAAAATCATATCGAAACAATTTTTATAATAAAAATATTGAAACATTCCTATTACAAACAGGATCGGCTACGATTATTGATTTTGATATTAAAAATAATTCCGGAAAATGGAAGAATGTAAACATCGGATTAAAGGCGGGTTCAAGATGATTAATTTATTATCGCTTGCTATCGATTTTTATTTTAGCCATGGGATAGAGTGTTTTCCTTGCACTCTTACGATTGTTGATGGAAAGAAAAAATACGATGGTTCAAATTGGAAGAGTGCGATAACGAAACAGCAGGCGCAAGAAATGCTGAATGATGCGCATAATTCAATTGCCTTGAAAACCGGATCATGCAGTAATCTTTTTGTACTTGATTGCGATATCCACGATGGAATTAATGGACTTGACATATTAAAAGAAGAAGGAATAATTGTTCCCGATGGGACGCCAACACAAACAACACAATCGGGTGGAAAACATTTTTTCTTTTCCTTTCCCGAAGAATTAAAAGGTGCAGGGACGACATCTAAAAAGTCAAAAGGAATTGATACCAGGGGTGAAAACGGATTAATATTCGCGGCCCCAAGCAAAGTTACCGGAGGCGGAGATTACCGTTTTGATGTAAAAATAACGAACAATAACCTAAAGTTACCGCCAAAGCAATTGTTGGATTGGCTATTTCCAAAAGAAGAACCAAAAAAAGAACCTCAACAAATCTCAAAAACAAACTTCGGGATCGTTGATTTGACTGCAAAACAACGCGATTGGTTTGATCGTGATATGAATGCTTGCGCAATAACCGAAAAGGGCGCACGATCAGAAACGGATTTCCGTTTCTGCTGCACTTGCATACGATTATCTTTGCGGAAAGATGAAATCTGGTCGCTGATAAAAAGTCTTGGAAAATTCAGCACTAATGGGGAACGATATTTCGACCGGACATGGGATAAGGCGGACAAAGAAATACCATACACCGAACGCAGAGAATATCGAATGGCACATTTTATGCCAACGCCCGACGAATCAGATATTCCCCAAGCACCACGACCCGCCAATGTGGTTTATGTCAATGATATATGGAAAAATGTGGAAAAGGTTTATCAACACGGACACCCTAGAGGATTAAAAACAGGATGGGAAAACGTAGACAAATATTATAGCATAGTCAAAGGATTGCTTAATATTGTAACGGGTATACCCTCACATGGTAAATCAGAATGGCTTGATGCGCTTATGATAAACCTCTCGGTGTCATTTAATTGGAGCTTTATGGTATTTTCTCCCGAAAACTATCCCCTTGAGATGCACCTGCAAAAATTAACCGAAAAATATTTAAAGAAATCCTTTTTTGGATTCTCAAGATTAGGGGAACAAGAATTAGAAATTGCTAAAACTTTTTTGCATGACCATTTTTGCTTTATAGATATTCTTGAAAATGAAATTAATACGGGAACAATTTTTTCCGCTTATGATGAAATAATAAATAACAGAAAAATCGATGGAATTGTAATTGATCCTTTTAACGAATTAGAAAATTCAAAAGAAAGGGATGTTTCAGAAACCGAAGCCATAGGAAATATTTTATCAACGGCGCGCAAATTTGCAAGAAAAAATAATATTGCCTTATGGATTGTCGCACATCCTACAAAACTAAAACGCGATCCAAAAACAAAAAAATATCCTATACCAGGGCTATATGATATAAGCGGGTCAGCCCATTGGTCTAATAAGGCCGATTTTGGAATTACCGTTTGGCGTGATTTTGATGCCGACATCACCGAAATTCATGTGGATAAATGTAAATTCAAATATCATGGGGCAGTAGGTGTTGCCAAATTAAAATATCAATTTAATTCTGGAAGATACGACTGTTTAAAAGATGAAATAGAAGACGGTTGGAACGATCAACCTCAACAAAACCAATTGTTTGATTATGCAAACAATCATTAACCACTATCACTATGCACGACAATACTAACCCCACGCGCTGGCTACCATGCGCACGGTGCGGCGAGCCTACGTCCATGGCGACAGAACCGCCGCTATGTCCGGCATGCGTGCTGCACGAACTGGGCGGACGATGCTATGACTGCCGGTTTTCTCAGTGCGTGGCTGGCGGCGATACCGGACTGGCGCGATGCACAAAACAGCATGATAAGCCCGCATGTGGCGGGGAATTTTGGGAGGCGCGCGAAAATTGACCCGCTGGCGCACCGGGGCACAGTCCGGCATGGCCGAGCGAGGGGGCGCACTGTTCCTACCGCACCCCCGGCAGGCCGTCCGCGCTGGCGGGTATTATTATCAAGGGAGGTTGACGATGGCCCCGTGGACTAAGGCTACAGCCCGCACCGCCGCCGTCCGCCGCTGGGCCGGTCCGGGCCGCCTGCCGGCGCGCCGGTGCCCGCAGGACCTGGCTGACCACGTGTACGCAGCAGGCGCGGCGCACATAGCGCGGGCAATGGGCTGGTCGCTGGCACGTCTTGAGGATGTGCTGGACGGCAGACAGCCCACAAGCGTGTGGAAATTGGCAAAAATTGAGAAAAACTGTAAAATATTGGCATTCGGTGTAAAGAAACCCGACATAGTATAAGGCTATGCGTAATATACGCTTACAGCAAGCTGGCATTTTTAGGTGTCGGAAATCTTTACACTTAATTTTAAGTGAGTGGCGTTTTTGAGCAGCAATCGCCATTTATTGCTTTGGCATGGTGATTGCAATGTATTAGGGCATGATCGCACCCACCACCCACAAGGAGCCGGATATGACACACGAAGAGACAAAGACAAGGCTGTACGCGATGACTGAAAAGTGCATGACGGCAAAGACTATCACGTTGGAATGCACGACCGCCCCGTGCGCTTGGGACGCGAAGGCCGGATACATCGTCATCACGAATCCCGTGACCGGGAAGGTCTATGCCACCCTTTATCCTAAAGAGCTGCTTGACCCCGCATACGAAGACGCGATTCTCGCATGCTGAAATCCGTGGTGAAGAGAATGGAAAATTTTGCCTATTGATTTCATGGGCGCTCTATGCGCCCTTGCCCGCATACCTGCCGCCTCCACGCGGCGCGGGCGGATAACCCCGGAAACACCGGGCAACCGAGAGCAGGCAAACCCGCCGGA
>Ga0315286_10002200_pt1 | contig 18133 bp, 35 predicted proteins | sample YL17G10_0_MG_FD_205038 | JGI IMG/M metagenome (GOLD analysis project Ga0315286, IMG submission 205038) | Sediment microbial communities from Yellowstone Lake, YNP, Wyoming, USA - YL17G10_0 | ecosystem: Environmental > Aquatic > Freshwater > Lake > Sediment | place: USA: Wyoming | collected...
GGGTTACCTGGAACATTTCTTAAAAACGGCAGTACAGCCAGTCAGGGCTGGTTGGTGAGGATATAGCGGAGGCTGGGCGCCGCGCGGATATTCCTCCGTTGGGCGTTGCCTTTCACTCTTCGGGGCATAATCAACCCATTTGACTCCCCGGGCTGAAGCCCGGGGTATGCTCAGGGTTAATACTGAGCGGCGCTTTTCACCCCGATTTAAAAATCGGGGTTTGGCGCCGTCGAACGTATCATGACATTCGGATGGGTGTGGAGGCGGGGTTCACGAGGTCCGGGGCTTTGACCCGCCTGCGGCGAAACGAAGGGCGCGTTTAGGTCAGGGGGCCGCAATAATCATAATAGTTGCTATAATTGCAGTATGTGCTCCCGTAGTTTGTCCGGGATGAACCGCAGCCGTTGCAGTATTTGGTGTAGGCACCGTAGCTCGAATAACTGCTGTAAGGAAACAGCCCCGGACAACGGGCGGATAAAAACGTCACGCCCCCGACTCCGCCGAGAGTCGCGATCCGTTGCAAGGCCTGGCGGCGCTGCAATTTTTCTTTGGTCATGCCCATCTCTCCCTTTTTTCCATCCATCGGCCGCGGGTCAATCCGTCCGCCGGTCCGGAAATTCATCTCCGGAGCCTATCTTTCTTAACCCGTCCCGTTGACACTCCTCTTCGATCGTCGATCCAAGGATCTCTAATAAAATATTAGGGATTCCTCTTCCGTTTGTCAAGCGGTGTCCGTGTAATTCGTATAGTTGCAGTAGGTGCTGCCGTAGACCGTGTAGTTCCGGCCGGTGCCGTTGCAATATTTCGAGTAGCAGCCGTCCGTATAATTGTTGTAGTTGCAGTATTCGCTGCCGTAGAGCGTGTAGTTCTGAAGGCAACCGTTGCAGTATTTCGTGTAGGCGCTGTAATCGGTGTAATTATTATAATTACAGTATTCACTCCCATAGATCGTCTGGTTCTGGCCGCTGCCGTTGCAGTATTTCGTGTAGGCGCTGTAGCTTGAGTAGCTGCTGTAGCTGCTATAGCTCGAGTAGCTGTTGTAAGGCGGCTTCGGACATTTAGTCAGAACCAGGACCGCGCCTCCCACCCCGCCCAGAGACGCAATTCGCCGCAGCGCGGCTCTACGTTGAAGGGTTTTTTCGTCGGAGTCCATGTCAGCCCCTCTTCTTTTTGATGGGGCCGAGGTCTATCATCCCGACGGGAGCCGGCACGGCCTTGTTCGGTCCCAGGTCGGTCATTTTCGGTTCGACGCTCTGAGCCGGCCCCCCGGGCTTGTTCTGCCCCAGGTTGGTCACCTTGATCCCCCCCGGGGGAGTCGCTTCCCCAGGCCTTTGGATCTTCGCCGGATTCACGGCCTGCCCCGCTTTGCCGGCGGCCGATTGGGCTTTAGTTTTTTCCTTGGCCTGCTCCTGGGCCGGGGCCGCGATTTTCCCCGAAACAAGATACGCCCCGCTCAAAAGAGCCATGGTCTTTAGTGCCGTTCTCCGCTTGATCTTTTTCACGAAACCTCCTCCCCGACCGACTGCGGCGATCTCTAAAAAATCTTATGCGCGCAGTTATCTTTTGTCAAGAGATATTTTGGTTTTCGAAAGTCGGTCGGGATTCCGGGTTTTTACAATTAAAAAACGGAAACGACTAGAACAAATCGAGCTTCGCCCAGGACTCGGCGAGCTTGGCCGGGTCAAAAAATTGATCCAGGCAACGGCCGCCCCGAGATTGGTAAAGGCAGCTTTCCTCGCAATTGCACGACCTCTGTCTATGGACGCAGGTCTCGGCGACATTGACGACGGCTACGGAGCGTCCATAGGGGGCGAAAAAATCCGGTGAAGGACCGATGACGGCGATCGTCGGAACACTGAAAAAAGCGGCGGCGTGGGTCAGTCCCGAATCCGGCCCGATAAAAAGGTCGGAGACACGGATGAGCGCCAGCACTTGCCTCAATTCCAGGTTGTCCAGCACGAGAAGGGAGTTTTTTGGGGGGAAGGCCGAGAGATAAGATTCCTTCGACCCGCGCTCCATCGGCAGAAGCAGGACCGGCTGAAAGCCTTTTGCCCGGACGAACGCCGCGGCCCGGACGATTGCCGCCGGAGGGATGACTTTAAGGTGATAATTGCTGCCCGGGGAGAGGAAGGCCATCCGTTCCTTCGGCACCGCTCTTCTGCGGTAATCCCGGGCGAAATCGAGCTCGGGCTGGCATAAAGCGGGGGGAACGAGCGGATGCCAGTCCCGCCATAGGCCGAGCGCCTTGTTCACTTCAAAACTGATCGCGGTGAAGAGGTTGCGCGTTTGCGGATAGCGCGGGTTCATCCGGCCTTTGGCGTGCAAGGCCCGCTTTCCGCACTGCGATATCAGGGCGCGGACCGGGGAAAAGTCATTCAACCAGACTATGAAATCCGACGAGGCGATGACGTCCCGAAGGATTTCTCTATTTTCCCGCCCCTTTTTCTTCCAGGCGAAGCCGCCCGGAGTGATCCGCGGAGTTTCGATGTCGATGATGGCCTGGATGAATTTCAGGTCTTCGAAGATCTTTCGATAAACCGGAGTCCAGGACAGGTAGCTGATTTCCGCCTGAGGATAAAGGACCTTCAGCTTATAGCCCGTCTGCAGAGCGAAGAGATAATCCCCCAGCCCGGCATTGGGGATGACCAGGAATCGCCCGTCTTCTTTGATGTCGACCGTCATCCTCCGCGGGTGCTGGGTATTATGATGACAAGGCGGATGCCCCGCCGGCGCTCCTACGGCTTCTTCTTATCCTTATCCTTCTTCTTTTTTTCTTTCTTTTTGTATTCCGCGCCGATGAGTTCAAGGAAGGCCAACTGAGCCCCGTCGCCGACCCGAAGGCCGGTCTTGACGATCCGGGTGTATCCGCCGGGCCGTTCCGTGAACCGCGGGCCGATATCGTCGAAGAGCTTTGTCACGGCCGACTCTTTGGTCAGGAAGGCCAGAGCCCGGCGCCGGGCGTGAAGGGTGTTTCTCTTGGCCAGGGTGATCATTTTCTCGGCCGGGGGACGGGCTTCCTTGGCCTTAGCCAGGGTCGTCTGAATCCGCTCTTTCTCAAGGAAAGACGTAACGAGGTTGCGGATCAGGGCTTTGCGGTGGGCCGACGTCCGCCCGAGTCTTCTGCCTTTAGCGAGGTGCCTCATTCATCTTTCTCCTTGATCTCTCTGTCGATCTTGTCCTCGCTCTTGATCTTCTCGAGCAACTTGGGATTCAGGTCGAGGTTGAGTCCGAGGTTGAGGTTGGTCAGAGTCTCCTTGATCTCACCGAGCGATTTCCGGCCGAAGTTTTTGGTTTTGAGGAGTTCCTCCTCGGTTTTCTGGACGAGCTCGTAGATCTTCTCGATCCCCGCAGAGCGCAGGCAGTTGTTCGACCTGACCGAGAGCTCGAGGTGCTCGATCGGCTTGGAGAGGATGTCGATCTGGGTCATGAATGGAATTTCCCGCTTGGCTACGGCTTGTTCCTTCTCCATCGGTTCATCGACGGTGTTCATGAAAATGATCATGTGATCCCGCAGGATCTTAGCCGCTTGAGCCAGGCTCTCGATCGGGGCGACGGCGCCCGTCGTCCAGACTTCGAAGGCCAGGCTTTCGAAATCGATCCGCTTCCCGACGCGGGCCGGCTCGACGCGGTAATTGACCTTCTTGACCGGCGAGTGGGACGAATCGAGAGGGATGAAATCGATACCGAGCTTCTCGTCGAAATTCTCGTCGGCCATGATGTAGCCGCGGTTGTTCTGGACGATCATTTCGATGTCGAGCTTGCCGTCCTTATCGAGCGAGGCGATGGGAATATTCTCCTCCAGGATCTCGATATCGGAATCGTGGATGATGTCCGAAGCCTTGGCCGTGGCCGGACCCTCGATCTTGAGGGTCATGGTCTTCGGCTGGGTGCCATGGAGCTTCAAGGGGATGCTCTTCAGGTTTAAAAGAATGTCGGTGACGTCTTCGACGACGCCCGGGATGGTCGAAAACTCATGAAGGACGCCCTGAATCCTGACGGCGGTGATCGCCGCGCCCTTGATCGACGAGAGCAGGATCCGGCGCAGGGCGTTGCCGACCGTGACCGCAAATCCCCGCTCGAACGGCTGGGCGGTGAAACGCCCGTAGGTCGGGGTCAGGGTCTCATAATCGCATTCCAGGTATTTCGGCCTCTGAAAACCATTGTCGCTCATCATTCCTCCTTTTGAGGATCTTAATTTGAGGGAAAATCCTTACTTAGAATACAACTCGACGACCATGTGCTCTTCGACGGGCAGGGTGATGTCCGCCCGGGTCGGGAGCGACGCGATCCGCAGCGCCATCCCGTCCCAATCGACTTCGATCCAGCCCGGGACGACCTTGGTTCTGTGGGCCTCGACCGTCGCTTTCATGTCCTCGGTCTTGGCCGTGTGCTCCTGGATGGAGACGAGGTCGCCCGCCTTCACTTCGAAGGACGGGATCGTGACCCGACCGTCGTTGACCTGAAAATGGCCGTGGGTGATGAGTTGCCGGGCATGGGCCCGGGAATGGGCAAAGCCTGAGATGAAGACCACGTTGTCCAGGCGCCGCTCGAGCATCGCCAGGAGCGTTTCGCCGGTGATGCCCTTCCGCCGCTCCGCCCGCTCGAAAAATAGGCGGAATTGTTTTTCGGACATCCCATAGTAGCGTTTCAGCTTCTGTTTTTCCCGGAGCTGAATTCCGTAGCCCAGGATGCGTCTCCGCCCCCGGCCGTGCTGGCCCGGGGCGTAGGCCCGCCGTTCGATCGGACATTTATCGGTCAGGCACTTGTTGCCCTTGAGAAAGAGCTTGCTTTTTTCCACCCGGCAGAGCCGGCAGATCGGTTCTCGGTATCTCGACATCGTTCACTCCTTAGACTCGGCGCCGTCGCCGGACTCGACAGCCGTTGTGCGGGATCGGCGTGACGTCCTTGATGGACTTGATCTCCATGCCGGCGGACTGGAGGGCGCGGATCGCGGACTCGCGCCCGGCGCCGGGTCCCTTGATCCGGACATCTACGTACCGGACGCCGTAATCCCGGGCCCTGTTTGACGCTTCCTTGGCCGCGAGCTGGGCGGCAAAAGGCGTCCCCTTGCGCGCCCCTTTGAATCCGGCCGTTCCGGCGCTCGTCCAACAGACCGTGCTTCCCTGGTGGTCGGTGATGGTGATGATGGTATTGTTGAACGTCGATTGGATATGGGCGACGCCGTAACCGACGTCCTTCTTCACTTTTTTCTTGGATTTGACCTTCGTCTTGGGCTTCGCTTGTGCCATCGCATTCTCCTCGCGCCGGAATTATGTCGCCTTCACTTTTTTGATCGTGTGCCCGCGCGGCCCTTTCCGCGTCCTGGCGTTGGTCTTGGTCCGCTGGCCCCGCACCGGCAGTTTCCTTTTGTGGCGGAGCCCGCGATAGCAGCCGATATCGATCAGCCGCTTGATATTCATGCTGACGTCCTTGCGCAAATCGCCTTCGATCTTTTCCCGCTTTTCGATGATCTGGCGGATCTTGTTGATCTCGTCCTCGGTCAGGGTCTTGACCTTCTTGTTCTTGTCGATCTTGGCCTCCTCGAGGATTTTGACCGCCTTCGAGCGGCCGATCCCGTAGATGGAGGTCAGCCCGATTTCGATGCGCTTGTCCGGAGGAAGGGTGATGCCTGCGATTCTTGCCATGGGTACCTCGTTTAGCCTTGTTTCTGCTTATGCCGGGGGTTGGAGCAAATCACGCGGACGATCCCTTTCCGTTTGATGATCTTGCAGTTCCGGCATATTTTCTTGACCGATGCTCTGACTTTCATGGGCGTCGTCCTTTATTTAAATCGATAGGTGATCCTTCCCTTGGTGAGATCGTATGGGGAGATCTCGACGAGGACCTTGTCGCCGGGAAGGATCCGGATAAAATGTTTTCTCATCTTTCCCGAAATGTGGGCCAGGATCCTGTGCTTATTGGCCAGTTCCACGCGGAACATGGCGTTCGGCAGCGTTTCCAAAACCGTGCCTTCGGCTTCGAAAACATCCTCTTTAGGCATGAGCCAGCTCCTTCCAGACCGGACCGGTGGACGCATCATCGCCGCCGCTGAGAATTTCGACGCCGTTGTCCGTGAGGGCCACGGTCTGCTCGAAATGGGCGGCCGGGCTCCTGTCCTTGGTGATGGCTGTCCAGCCGTCCATCAAAATTTCGACCTCCCAGTCGCCCGCGGCGATCATCGGCTCGATCGCCAGGACCAGGCCCCGGCGGATTTTCGGACCGTGCCCGGGGAAGCCGAAGTTCGGAACCTGAGGTTCTTCATGGAGGGCCTGTCCGATGCCGTGGCCGACGAAAGACCTGATGACCGAGAATCCCTGAGCCTCGACCGAGGCCTGGATGGCGGCGGAGATATCCGAAATCCGGCCTCCCTCGACCAGATGTTCCAGTCCTTTGTCAAAAGCCCGTTCGGCGGTCTCGATCAACTTCCGGGCTTGGGGCGAAACGTCTCCGACCGGAAACGTTCGAGCGGCGTCGCCGTAGAACCCGTTGTAGAGAACGCCGAAGTCCAGGCTGACGATATCGCCTTCGCGCAGAATCCGCGGCGAGGGAATGCCGTGGATAATTTCCTCGTTGATAGATATGCAGAGCGAGGCCGGATAGCCGCGATAGCCTTTGAAGGCCGGTTTGGCTCCGAAATCCCGGGCTCGTCTTTCAGCGTGGGCGTCGAGATCGGCGGTTCGGGCGCCGGGTTTGATCATCGGCCGCAGCTCGTTCAAGACGTCGGCCACGATGCGGCAGCCCTCCCGCATGACCCGGATCTCGGCGTCCGTCTTATAGACGATCATCGTTCTTTCCCACCGCGATTCCTGCGCCGAGGGCCGCATCGACGATCCGGGTCAGCTCGTCGAAGATTTCTCCGATCGGCCTTTCGCCGTCCACCGCGCGGTAAACGTCTTTTCGAAGATAAAAGTCCCTGAGTTTTTCGGTCTGGGCATGATAGACCTTGATCCGTTCCCGAATAACCTCGGGCGTATCGTCCGGCCGTTGGATCAGCCGGGTCCCGCAGGAATCGCACACGCCCGCTTCCCGCGGCGGTTGGACGGTGAGGTTATAAACCGCCTGACAGGCGGGACAGATGCGGCGGCCGCTGAGCCGGCGGACGAGGACCTCGGGCCGGACCTCGATCCCGATCACGATCTCCGGCCGGTCGCCGTCCATATCCTCGATGGCTTCGGCCTGGGCCACGGTTCTTGGAAAGCCGTCGAGGATATAGCCCCGCCCGCAGTCGGGAGAATCGATTCTCTCCCGGACGAGGCCCTGGACGATCTCGTCGCTGACGAGACGGCCGTCGGCCATGAACGCTTCGGCCTGCTTGCCGAGCGGAGTTCCCTCCCGGACGGCCCGGCGGAGCAGGTCTCCGGTGGAGATGCGGGGAAAGCCGAAGCTCTTTTCCAGCAACTCCCCTTGAGTTCCTTTGCCGCTGCCCGGCGCGCCGAAGAGAATGACTCTCATCCCCTCCGCCCCCTGATCCGGCCGCGCCGCATGAATCCGTCGTAGTGGCGCATCACGAGCTGGGCTTCGATCTGCTGCATCGTGTCCATAGCCACGCCGACGACGATAAGGATCGACGTCCCGCCGAAGTAGAATCCGACCTGCATGCCCTGGGTGACGAATTTGGGGAGGTTGACGTCCAGCCAATTGCCGATGAAGGGAAGCGCCTGGACCTTGAAGCCGTTCATCAGGAATTCGGGGAGGATGGCGAGGAGGGCCAGATAAACGGCGCCGACGAGCGTGATCCGAGACAGGATCGAATCGATGTGATCCGAGGTGTTCTTTCCGGGGCGGATGCCGGGAATGAAGCCTCCGTATTTGCGGAGATTGTCCGCGACGTCCGCCGGGTTGAAGATGATCGAAACGTAGAAGTACGTGAAGAAAATGATCGAGCCGACATAAATAAGATTATAGAGCGGCATGCCGAGCGAGAACTGCGCGGCGATCGTCTGGAAGAACGGAACCTTGATCATCTGGGCGATCGTTCCGGGGATGGTGATGATCGACGCGGCGAAGATGATCGGGATGACGCCGCCGGTATTGACACGGAGAGGGAGATGGGTGCTTTGCCCGCCGTAGACCTTGCGGCCGACGACGCGCTTCGCATAGGACACCGGGATCCTTCTCTGGCCGCGCTCGACGAAAACGATGAAGGCGATGACGGCCAGCATGAGGGCCACGAGAAGGATGATCTTGATCGGGTCCCAGCTTCCCGTCCGGAGCCCGGTGACGATTTCTCCCAGGCCGGCCGGAAATCTGGCCACGATTCCGGCGAAAATGATGAGCGAGATCCCGTTACCGATGCCCCGCTCGGAAATCTGCTCGCCGAGCCACATGACAAAGATCGTCCCCGTCGACAGGGTCAGGACCGTGAGGAATTGGAATCCCAGACCCGGATGGGGAACGATCCGCGCCCCGCCGGGAGAGGTCAGCTTCTGGAGGAGGAAGGCAATAGCCCAGGACTGGATGACGCAGATGACGATCGTTCCGTAACGGGTATATTGGGTGATTTTTTTCCGGCCGAGCTCCCCTTCCTTGGACAGACGCTCAAGATACGGCCAGACGACCTGGAGGAGCTGGAGGATGATCGAAGCGCTGATATAGGGCATGATGCCCAGGGCGAAGATCGTCATCTTCGACATATAGCGGCCGGAGAAAAGGTCGATGAATCCCAGGATCGTCCCTTTCTGCGCCTGCCAGAACTCGGACAGCGCCTGGGCGGAGATGCCGGGATTCGGGATCTGTCCGCCGGCGCGATAGACGGCCAGGAGGAGGAGGGTGAAGATCACCCGTTTCCGGAGTTCCGGTATGCTGAAGATGTTGCGGATGCTGTCGAGCATGGCTATTTTCCGATAAGGACGACTTTGCCGCCGGCCTTCTCAATCTTTTCTTGGGCGGATTGAGAAAATTTATGGGCGTGGACGGTCAGCGACGCGCTCAGGTCGCCCCGGCCGAGAATCTTGACCCGTTCCGATTCTTTCTTGATCAACCCAGCCTCGACCATGTCCTTCAGCGTCACCTCGGCCTTGGCCACGCGGGCCAAACGGTCCAGGTTTATCTCCGTATATTCGATCCGGAAGACATTATTGAAGCCGCGTTTGGGAATGCGGCGGTGGAGGGGCATCTGGCCGCCTTCAAAACCGCGCTTCCGGGTAAACCCGGCCCCGGCAAGCTGGCCTTTATGGCCGCGCCCCGAAGTTTTTTGCCGGCCCGAGCCGGGACCGCGCCCGACTCTCAGCCTGTCCTTACGGGAACCTTTGGCGGGATGCAGACTGCTGAGATTCATTTTTTCTCCAAGACCTCCACTTTGACGAGGTGCGGGATTTTACGAATCATCCCCCGAATCTCGGGGACGTCCTTGCGGACGACCGCAGCGTTGATTTTTCTCAGGCCCAGCCCCAAGGCGGTCTGGCGCTGGTTCTGCGGATAGCCGATCAGGCTTCGGACAAGCGTGATTTTCAATTCCCCGCGGGTCTCTCGCGCTTTCATGCGGCCCCCTTCGCTTTGCCCCGGTCCTTCGCCACGACGGCCGGATTCTTGAGTCTTTTCAGCGCGTCCAGGGTCGCGTGGGCGACGCTGATCGGGTTGTTGCTCCGGATGGACTTGGTCAGGATATCCTTGATGCCGGCCAGCTCGAGAATGACCCGGACCGCGCCGCCGGCGATGACGCCCGTCCCTTTCGAGGCCGGACGAAGGACGACGACGCCGGCATCGGCCTCGCCCCGGACGAAATGGGGGATGGTCGTGTCGGCAAGCTGGATCCGGATGATCCTCTTTTTCGCGTTTTCAACCGCTTTGGCGATAGCCGCGGGCACTTCCCGCGCTTTTCCCTTGCCGATCCCGACCCAGCCGCGCTCGTTTCCCACGGCGACAAGCGCGGAGAAACTCATGTTCTTCCCGCCCTTGACGACTTTGGTGACGCGGCGGATGTTGATCACCTGGTCCCTGAGATCCGCGAGGTCACCGAGGGTATCCTGGGATTCAACCGTTTCTTCGACTTTAGGTTCTGCGTCTTGCACGTCTTTGGCTCCTTCACACTCCGGGACTAAAAGACCAGTCCGCCTTTTCGCATCGCCTCGGCCAGAGCCCGGATCCGTCCGTGATAGGGATAGAGGCCCCGGTCGAAGACGATCTTTTCGATATTCCGTTCTTTAAGCCTTTGGGCCAGAATCTCGCCCAGTTTCTCGCAGCTCTGGAGATTCTTGAAATTCTTGCTGAGCTCGCGGAACGCTTTTTCGAGGGTGCTGGCCGAGGCCAGAACGCTCCCGTTGTCGTCGTTCACGGCCTGGGTGTAGATATAGCGATTGCTCTTGAAGACGAATACGCGGGGCCGCTCGGCGGTTCCCCGAATGGTTTTCCGGATTCTCTTCCGGATCCGAATCTTGGACTCTTTCTTGATGTCGACTTTATCTTTAAGCACCGCTGACCCCCGCTTTTCGTTCTTTCTTGATCAGTCTCTCGCCGACGTACCGGATGCCTTTCTGCTTGTACGGATCGGGCTTGCGAAAGCGCTTGATGTCGTCCGCGACTTTGCCCACCCGCTGCTTGTCGATGCCCCGGACCGTGAGGAGGGTCGGCTTTTCGACCACGACTTCGACGTCCCGGGGAACAGCGTAGACAACCGGCTTCGAATAGCCGAGGGCGATCTCGAGCCGATCCTTGTCGAGCTTGGCTTTGTATCCGACACCGACGATTTCGAGCTGTTTCGAAAAACCCTGGGAAACCCCGGTCGCGGCATTTGCGGCCAGGGCCCGGCACAGGCCATGAAACATCTTTTGCTGTTTCGAGTCATCCGTCCGGCTCAAAATCACCCTGTTTTCTTCGACCCGGGCCGAGATCCCTTGATACAGAGGGGTTGTGAGCCGTCCTTTCTTCCCTTCAAATTCGAGCCCGTTCGACCCGATATGCACTTTGACCCCGTCGGGCAACGTGATCGGCCGTTTTCCTACTCTTGACATCCGCCTATCCTTTCTCCCCGGCTCCTTACCAGACGTAGCACAGGACTTCGCCGCCGCGGCCCATCTCTTCGCATTTTTTTCCCGAGAACATGCCTTTCGAGGTCGAGATGATCGCGATCCCCAGCCCGTCCAGGACTTTGGGAACCGAGTCCTTGGTGCAGTAGATGCGGCAGCCGGGCTTGCTCACCCGGCGAGTGCCGCTGATGAGGCTCTGATTGGCCTCGGTGTATTTCAAAGAGACGTTCAGAACGCCCTGCTTCTTGTCGTCGACGACCTTGTAGTTCCTGATGTAGCCCTCATCCTTCAGAATCTTGGCGATCTCGACCTTCAACTTCGAGGACGGCATGCTGACGTCCCGGCGTTTGATGAGGGATGCGTTCCGCATCCTGGTGAGCATATCCGCGATGGGATCCGTGACATTCATGGCTGATCCTTTCCCGATACTTACCACGACGCCTTGACGACTCCCGGAATCTCGCCCTTATGGGCGAGCTCCCGGAAGCACAGGCGGCACATATCGAATTTCCGGTAATAGCCCCGGGACCGGCCGCAAATGCGGCAGCGGCGGTGGGTGCGGATGGCAAACTTGGGTTTCCTGAGGTATTTGGCGAAAGCCGATGTTGTCGACATGATAACCTTCCTTTATTGCGACTCGCGGAAGGGCATGCCCAGTTTTTTCAAGAGGGCATAAGCTTCCTTGTCGTTCCGGGCCGAAGTGACGATGGTGATGTTCATCCCCCGGGATTTTTCGACCTTGGTGTAATCGATCTCGGGAAAGACGAGCTGGTCCCGGAGGCCGAGGGTGTAGTTGCCCCGCCCATCGAAGGCTTTGGGCGAAACGCCGCGGAAATCGCGGACACGGGGGAGGACGATATTCACCAGACGATCGAAAAACTCGTACATCCGTTTGCTGCGGAGGGTCACATAGCAGGCGATGGCCACGCCCTTCCGCAGCTTGAAGGCCGAAATGGACTTGCGCGCCCGGCTGGTGACCGGCATCTGCCCGGCGATCAGGCCCAATTCGGCCCGGGCCGCGTCCAGGACCTTGGCGTTTTGGATGGCCTCCCCGACGCCGATGTTGATGACGATTTTTTCCAAGCGAGGGACGGCCATCACATTCGTGATCCCGAACTCCTTCTGGAGATCGGCAAGGACGTCCTTCCGGTAGTGTTCATATAGGCGGCTCATGGCTGGATCCTCACTTCTGCTTTTCGAAACTGGTCTCGCACTTCGGACAGATCCGGGTCTTGGTTCCGTCTTCGAGGCGCCTCATCCGGACGCGGACGCCCCGGCCGCACTCCTCGCAGTAGAGCATCAGCCGGGAGAGGGGCAGCGGAGCCTCTTTCTCCATGATGCCGCCCTGGACGTTTTTCGCCCGGTCCGGCCGGATGAATTCCTTGACGAAATTCACCCGCTCGATGATCGCCCGGCCCTTGTCCGGAAACACGGCCAGGACTTTCCCCGTCTTACCCTTGTCCTTGCCCTGCTTAACGACGACGATGTCGCTCTTGCGGATCCCCAGGGCGCTCATCACAACACCTCCGGCGCGAGCGAGACAATCTTCATGAACCGTTTCTCGCGGAGCTCCCGGCCGACGGGTCCGAAGACGCGGGTTCCAACGGGCTCGCCGGCCTTGTCGATGATGACCGCGGCGTTGTCGTCGAAGCGGATATAGGACCCGTCCTTGCGCCGGACTTCCTTCCGCGCCCGGACGACAACCGCCCGGACGACTTTTCCCTTGGGAATCTTGCTTTCCGGGTCGGCCTCTCTGACCGTGGCCGAGATGACGTCCCCGATCGAGCAGGTCAAGCCCACCCCCCCCCCGAGGGGGGTGATGGCCCGGATCCGCCGCGCCCCGGAATTATCCGCGACCCTGAGCATCGTGTACATTTGAATCATGGCTTCGCTTCCCCGATTCCGTTCTCGATCTCCTGCGAGCCGGCCAGGCCGACGATCTCGATGACCCTCCAGCGCTTGCGCTTGCTGATGGGCCGCGTCTCGATGATCCGGACGGCGTCGCCGATTTTGCACTTCTCATACTCATCGTGAGCGAGAAACGTCGTCTGTTTCTTGATGGTTTTTTTATACAGAGGATGACGGACTTGCCGTTCCACTTGAACGGTGACCGTCTTCTTCATCTTCTTGCCGATAACCGTCCCGACCTTGGTCGTCTTGCGCAGTTGTCTGTTGTCCATGTCCGCCCCTGTTCTTAGGCTTTGGCCTTAGCCCGAATTTCGTTGACGATTGTCTCGATCCGGGCGATGTCCCTCCGGACCGTTTGGACTTTGGCCGCGTTCTCAAGCTGTCCCAGCTCGTGCTGGAAACGGAGCTTGAAAAGCTGGTCCTTAAGCTCCGCCTTCTTGCGGAGGAGCTCATCCACGTCCAATTCTCTGAGTTCGCTGGCTTTCATCGGAGTTCCCTGTTCTCCCGGGAGATAAGCCGGGTCTTGATCGGAAGCTTGTGCGACGCCAGGCGCATCGCTTCCCGGGCCACCTCCTCGGTGACGCCTTCAAGCTCGTAAATGATCCGCCCCGGCCGGATGACGTCCACCCAGAATTCCGGATCGCCCTTGCCTTTTCCCATCCGGACTTCGGTTGGTTTCTTGGTCACGGGCTTCCAGGGAAAGGAGCGCAGCCAGAGCTTGCCGCGGCGTTTGATGAACCGGGTGATGGTGATGCGGCCGGCCTCAAGCTGGCGGGCCGTCAGCCAGCAGGGTTCGAGCGCCTGCAGTCCGTATTCCCCGAACGACAGGCTGCTGCCGCGCCGGGCCTTGCCGCGCATCCGCCCCCGATGAATTTTGCGGAATTTGACTTTCTTCGGCATCAACATGGCTAGATCTCCTCAACCTCCGCCGTCTGAGAGGTCATCTTGGTCTTTTCGACATCACCCCGGTAGATCCAGACTTTGATCCCGATCTGGCCGTAGGTCGTAAAGGCTTCGGTGAACCCGTAATCGATATCGGCCCGGAGGGTCTGAAGCGGAAGCTGGCCGCGCAGATACCATTCCGAACGGGCGATTTCCACGCCTCCCAACCGGCCGGAGCACATGACCTTGATTCCCTTGGCGCCCATTTTGAGCGCCGAATCGACGGCTCTACGCATCGCCCGGCGGTAGGCGATCCGCTTTTCGAGCTGAACGCCGATGCCCTCGCCGACGAGAAGGGCGCTGAGCTCGGGCTTGGCCACTTCGCGGATGTCGACGTACACTTCGCGCTTGGCGATGCCCTCGAGCAACGCCTTCAAGTTTTCGATTTCCTTGCCGCCGCGGCCGATGATGATCCCCGGGCGGGCGGTATGAATGATCGCCCGGATCTTCGGCCCGACCCGCTCGATTGCTATTTCGGAAATGCCGGCGTGGTAGTATTTCTCCTTGATCGCCTTCCTCATCTTCAGGTCCTCGTGGACCAGTCGCCCGTAATCGGGACCTTTCGAAAACCAGCGGGAACTCCACTGTTTATTGAACCCCAGCCGAAACCCGTGTGGATGTATCTTTTGTCCCACTGGCTATCTCCCTTTTCTCTCTTCGAGATAAATATGGACATGACTCGTCCGCTTGAGAATCCGGAAGGCCCGCCCCATCGGAGCCGGGCGGATTCGCTTCCAGGCCGGGCCCTGGTCGATATGGACCTTGCCGATAAAGAGATTGTCGACGTCGATGTTCGGGATTTTCTGCTGGGCGTTGGCGATCGCCGAGCGCAGCGTTTTTTCGAGGATCAGGCTCGGCTTTTTCTTCTCCGAAAAATGAAGAATCGTCAGGGCCTCGCCGACGAACCGGTCCCGGACGAGGTCCGCCACCAATCGACATTTCCGGGCGGAAGCCCTGACATGGCGGGTCGCGGCGTGCGAAACGAAATTTGGGGTGTCCATGTTACTTGACAACCTTGACCGCCTTGGCCGCTTTGGAGGTATGTCCCCTGAACGTCCGGGTCGGAGAGAATTCGCCGAGCCGATGGCCGACCATATTCTCGGTGATGAAGACCGGGATGAACTTCCGGCCGTTGTGGACGGCAATGGTCAGCCCGACCATTTCCGGGAGTATCATCGAGCGCCGCGACCAGGTCTTGATGACTTTTCGCTTTTCGCCCTGCGTTTCCAGCCCCTTGATCTTCTCTAAAAGATGGATATCGACAAACGGACCTTTGCTCAACGACCTGCCCATCTTTATTTACTCCTTCTTCTGACGATGAAGACCCGGGTGCGCTTATTCCTCCGAGTCTTGTACCCCTTGGTCGGAATGCCTTCGGGGCTGACCGGATGACGGCCTCCCTTGGACCGACCTTCTCCGCCGCCGTGGGGATGGTCGACCGGATTCATGGCCGTGCCGCGGACATGGGGTTTCCATCCCATCCAGCGGCTCCGGCCCGCCTTGCCGATGGAGATGTTCTGGTGATCCAAATTTCCGACCTGGCCGATCGTCGCCCGGCAGTCCAGATGAACCTTCCGGATTTCGGACGAGGGCAGGCGGAGCTGGGCGTAATCGCCTTCCTTGGCCAGGATTTGAGCTCCGGCGCCGGCGGTCCGGACGATCTGCCCGCCCTTGTTCTTCATGATTTCGACGTTGTGGATGATCGTTCCGAGGGGGATGTGGCGAAGAAGCGTTGCGTTGCCGGGGAGAATGTCGACGACTTTGTCCGAAGAGAGAATCGTCTGTCCCGCCCGGAGGTCCTGCGGGGCGAGGATGTAGCGCCGCTCTCCGTCCTGGTATTTGACCAGGGAAATGAATGACGACCGGTTGGGATCGTATTCGATCGTCTCAACCACTCCCGGAATATCGAGCTTGTCGCGGCGGAAATCGACAATCCGGTACATTTTCCTGAAACCCCCGCCGCGGTTGCGTATGGATAAATGGCCTTTGTTGTTCCGGCCGCCGGATTTCGGGAGCCGGACCAGGAGCGCCTTGTGCGGTTTGGCCGTCGTCAGCTCCTCATAGTCCAGTCCCGTCCGGTGCCGGAGGCCCGCCGTGCGTGGTCGATATGATTTGATGCCCATATTAAACCGCCTCGAAATATTCGATCATTTTTTCGCCTTCCTTGAGCCGGACGAAGGCTTTTTTCCAGTCCTTGGTCCGCCCCAGGTTGCGGCCCACGCGCCGTTCCTTGCCGTGCTTGGTTTGGGTCCGGACGTCCTCGACTTTGACCTTGAAGATCTGCTCGACGGCCCGTTTGATTTCGGTCTTGTTCGCGCCGCGAGCGACTTCAAAGCAGACTTCTCTGTTCTTCTCCCGGAGGACCGTGCTTTTCTCGGTGATCACGGGCCTGATGATGATCTGGTAGGGATCCTTGCTCACGTCAATTTCTCCATCAAAGAAACGAACGCCTGCCGGCCGATGACCAGCCAGCGGTGTTTTAAAACGTCGTGGGTGTTGACTTGTTTCCAGTCGGCGCCCTTGACCTTGGGGATGTTCTTCAGCGACTGAAAGAGGTTCTTGTTTTCCCCGCCGTCGACGACGAGGGCCGAATCTACGTTCAGGCCCTTCAAAAGGGCGGCCGCGTCCTTGGTCTTCGCCGTTTTCAGGCTCACGTCGTCCAGAATGAGAAGCCGATTCTCGGAATGTTTCCCGGCCAAAGCCGAACGCAGGGCGTTCCGCTTGGCGTTCTGCGGGAGGCTGGAGGAGTAATCCCGGGGTTGGGGTCCGAACGTCGTGCCGCCGTGGCGCCATAGCGGCGACCGCGTCGCGCCCGCCCGGGCCCGGCCGGTGCCTTTCTGCCGCCAGGGCTTGCGGTTCGACCCGCTCACCTCGGCCCGGGTCTTCGTCGCGGCCGACCCGCGGCGCTGGTTGGCCAGGTAGCTTACAGCCGCTTCATAGACGAGATGCGCTTTGGCCGGATAGGCAAAGACGGCCTCCGGGAGCGCGATTTCGGCGACGACGTTTCCGTTCTTATCTAAAACTTTCGCTTTTTCCATGATCGACTCTTTCCTCGATATCAGGCCCGATAGATCAAGATGTATCCTCCGTTCGGGCCGGGGACGGCGCCCTTGACGACCAGGAGGTTTTGGTCTTTATCCGCTTGGAGCACGGTCAGGTTTCTGACGGTGGCTTGGGCATGCCCCATGTGGCCGCCCATCCGCAAGCCGCGGATGACTCGGGAAGGATACGATGACGCGCCGATCGAGCCGGGCGCCCGGTGGAACATCGAACCATGCGTCTCGGCCCCGCCCCGGAAATGATGGCGGCGGACCACTCCGGCGAAGCCCTTTCCTTTGCTCGTCCCGCTGACATGCACTTTCTCTCCAATCTTGAAGACGTCTACGAAGAACTGATCACCCTCTTTGGCCTCGCCTTCGAACCGGAATTCCCGGAGAAGGCGGACGACGGGCGACCCGGATTTCTTGAAATGGCCTTGGCGGGGCTTGGTCGGACGCTTGGGCCCTCGCGCCTCGACGAACCCGAGCTGCAGCGCTTCGTAGCCGTCCCGATCCTTGGACTTCTTCTGAATGACCGTGCACGGTCCAGCCTGAATAACGGTCAGGGGAACGGCGTTCCCGGCCTCGTCGAAGCCCTGGGTCATGCCGATTTTTTTGCCGATCAAACCTGAGATCATCTCTCACTCTCCTCCCGTCCCGAAGGCCTGAATCTCGACGTCGATTCCGGCGGGCAAATCGAGCTTCTGCAGTTCTTCGATCGTTTCGTTGTTGTATTCGCTGATATCGATCAGCCTTTTGTGAACCCGCATCTCAAAATGTTCCCGGGATTTCTTGTCGACGTGGGGAGAGCGAAGGACGCAGAAACGATGGATCCGCGTCGGCAGGGGGATCGGGCCGCAGATATTCGCCCCGGTCCTCTTGGCCTTGACGACGATGTCCTTGACAGACTGGTCGAGCAGCCGGTGGTCAAACGATTTCAGTCGAATCCGAATTTTCTCCATGGTCTCCCTCGTCTCTCTAATGAATAGTCTTTGCTCCTGCCGGTCATTGCGAGGCGCCCTGCGCCCCGGCAATCACTCCTGCCCGCTCCCGCCGGTCATTGCGAGGCGCCTTGCGCCGCGGCAATCGTTTCTGCCTGCTTCCGCGGAAGCTCGGTGAGATTGCCGCGTCAAGAGGCTCGCCATAACATTCATCGGAATGGCCTTCCTATTCGATAATTTCGGTGACGGTTCCGGCGCCCACCGTCCGTCCGCCTTCCCGGATCGCGAAACGCAGCCCTTTCTCCATCGCCACGTCCGTGATCAGGTCGATTTCCAGGTT
>Ga0315286_10002201_pt1 | contig 18133 bp, 15 predicted proteins | sample YL17G10_0_MG_FD_205038 | JGI IMG/M metagenome (GOLD analysis project Ga0315286, IMG submission 205038) | Sediment microbial communities from Yellowstone Lake, YNP, Wyoming, USA - YL17G10_0 | ecosystem: Environmental > Aquatic > Freshwater > Lake > Sediment | place: USA: Wyoming | collected...
GCCCGAACAGTGAGTTCAGAAGGCTCGACTTGCCGACGTTCGAGCGGCCGGCGAAGGCGACCTGGAGCAGCGGGTCGCGCGGTCCGACCCGGTGGTCCGCCACCGTCGCGCACAGCTTCACCTCGTCGATGTGCATTCTCGTCAGTGTGCGACCTGCGTGTCGCTCTGCTTCTCCACAGCCCCGCCCTCGCTCGAGCCGACTGTCGGCAGGACGCCGTCGAGGGCCAGTGGGATGACCTCGTCCATGTGCTTGACCAGGTGGAACCGCATTGCGGAACGGACATCCTCGGGGATGTCCTCGAGGTCTTTCTCGTTCTCGTCCGGAAGGATAACATCCCTGATGCCGACGCGGAACGCCGCCAGGAGCTTGTCCTTGATCCCCCCCACCGGAAGCACCTTGCCGCGCAGCGTAATCTCGCCGGTCATCGCCAGGTCCTGGCGCACCGGCACCCCGGCAATTGCCGACAGCATGGCCGTGGCCAAGGTGATCCCGGCCGACGGGCCATCCTTGGGGATCGCTCCCTCCGGCACGTGAATGTGGATGTCGTGCTGGTCGAAGAAGTCGGGAGCGAGCGGCAGACCCACGGCGCGCGCGCGGACCCACGACAGCCCGGCACGGGCCGACTCCTGCATCACGTCGCCGAGCTGCCCGGTCAGCGTGAGGCTGCCCTTTCCCTTGAGCAGGCTGACCTCGATGGCGAGGATGTCGCCGCCCACCTCGGTCCACGCCAGCCCGGTGGCGACACCGATCTCGCTGTGCTCCCCGGCCTGAGTCAGTCGGTAGCGCGGCTTGCCGAGTAGCTCCCGCACCTTCTCCGGGGTCACCTCGATGGCGCTGCCACGCGCCGCCTTGGTGCGCAGCACCTCGCGCGCCAGCTTGCGACACAACGACGAGATCTCGCGCTCGAGGCTGCGCACCCCTGCCTCGCGGGTGTAGCGGTCGATCAGCAGCCGGATCGCATCGTCGGGGAACGTGACCGTGTAGGCGTTCATCCCCTGCTGCTCGATCTGCTTCTTCACCAGGAACCGCTGCGCGATCTGCAGCTTCTCGTAGTGGGTGTACCCCGAGAGGTGGATCGCCTCCATGCGGTCGAGCAGCGCCGGCGGGATCGTGTGGGTGACGTTGGCGGTGCAGATGAAGAACACCTTGGAGAGGTCGTAGTCGACGTCCAGGTAGTGGTCGATGAAGGCGTGATTCTGCTCCGGGTCGAGCACCTCGAGCAGCGCCGACGCCGGGTCGCCGCGGAAGTCGGCGCCGAGCTTGTCCACCTCGTCGAGGAGGAACACCGGGTTGACCGTGCCGGCGCGCTTCATCATCTGGATGATCTGCCCCGGGAACGCGCCGATGTAGGTGCGCCGGTGACCGCGCATCTCGGCCTCGTCGCGCACGCCGCCGAGCGAAAGGCGGACGAACTTGCGGCCGGTGGCGCGGGCGATCGACTTGGCGAGCGAGGTCTTGCCGACCCCGGGCGGGCCGACAAAGCACAGGATCGTCCCCTTGGGCTTCTTGACGAGCTGCCGCACGGCGAGGAACTCGAGGATGCGCTCCTTCACCTTGTCGAGCCCGTAGTGGTCCTCTTCGAGCACCTGCTCGGCGCGCTTGATGTCACGGATCTCGCGGGTCGCTTTGACCCAAGGCACCGACAGCAACCAGTCGACGTAGTTGCGCGACACCGTCGCCTCGGCCGACATCGCCGCCATCCCCTCGAGCCGCTTCAGCTCGGCGAGCGCCTTCTCCTTGACCTCCTTGGGCATGCCAGCGGCCTCGATACGCTTGGCGAGCTCCTCGAACTCCTCCTTGGTGTCGGCGCGCCCCAACTCCTCGTTGATCGCCTTGATCTTCTCGGAGAGGTAGTACTCGCGCTGCGCCTTCTCCATCTGCTTCTTGACCTTGGAGTTGAGCCGGCGGTCGATGTTGAGCTTCTCGATCTCGACGTCGAGCAGGTCGTTGAGCTTCTGCAGACGCTCGAGCGGGTTGAGCACCTCGAGCAGCCCCTGCTTGTCGGAGGTCGGGATCGGCAGCGCGGCCGCGAGGATGTCGGAGAACAGCTCCGGGTCCTCGGTCTGCATCTCCGCGAGCGTGCCCTCGACACCGATCTGCTGCGCCAGCCGCCCGTACTGCTGGAACAGGTTGGTGAGTGTCGACAGGTAGCGCCCGACCTTGGGGTCATGGACCTGCGAGGTGAGGATCGGCTCGACCTCGGCCTCGTAGCCGACGCCTTCGCGTTCGCGCAAGCTCACCCAGCGGGCGCGGGAAAGCGCCTCGACGCCCACCTTGATCGTCCCGTTGGGGAACGTCACGTGCTGCAGGATCGTCGCGATGACGCCGACCTCGAAGACGTCCTTCGCCCCCGGCTCGTCCTGCTGCGGGTCGCGTTGGGTGACGAGGAACAGCCGCTTGCCGGTCTCCTCGAGGCCGCGCTGGAGCGCGGCGACCGAGGCCGGACGGCCGACGACGAACGCCGCCTTCATGCGCGGGAAGACGACCATGTCGCGCAGCGGCACGACGGGAAGAAGCTCGGTGTTGAAGTCCTTCATGCTTATCCTCGACTACGACTTTTCAAGTGCTGATGGCGCGCCGGCTGATGCCTGTCGCTAGCCGGCCTTGCGGATCGCCGCAAGCGGTGCGACCCGCCGCTCGACGACGTCTGGGGTCACGACGATCTCGGTCACATCGGAACGGGAGGGGACCTCGTACATCACCTCGAGCATTAGCTCTTCCAGGATGATGCGCAGGCCGCGGGCGCCGACCTTGCGCGCCAGCGCCTCCTCGGCGATGGCGACCAGGGAGTCCGGGGTGAAGCGGAGCTGCACCCCCTCGAACGCCAGCATGGTCTCGTACTGCTTGACCAGCGAGTTCTTCGGCTCGGTGAGGATCCGGACCATCGCGTCGCGGTCGAGCTCGTGCAGCACGGAAGCGACCGGGACGCGGCCGACGAACTCGGGGATCATGCCGAACTTGATCAGGTCCTCGGGGTGACACTGGGAGAGCAGCTCGCTGGCCGAGCGCTCCTTCTGGGTCAGGATGCGCGCCTGGAAGCCGACCGCCTTCTGGTTGAGCCGGCGGGCGACGATATCCTCGAGACCGATGAACGCCCCACCGCAGACGAACAGGATGTTGGTCGTGTCGATCTGAAGAAACTCCTGATGCGGGTGCTTGCGGCCGCCCTGCGGCGGTACGTTCGCAAGCGTGCCCTCGAGGATCTTCAGCAGCGCCTGCTGCACACCTTCGCCGGAGACGTCGCGAGTGATCGACGGTGAGTCCTGCTTGCGGGCGATCTTGTCGATCTCGTCGATGTAGACGATACCCCGCTCGGCCTTCTCGCGGTCGCCCTCCGCCGCCTGGTAGAGCCGGAGCAGGATGTTCTCGACGTCCTCGCCGACGTACCCGGCCTCGGTGAGGGTGGTGGCGTCGACGATGGTGAACGGCACCTCGAGCAACCGTGCAAGCGTCTGAGCCAGCAGTGTCTTGCCGGTTCCGGTCGGGCCGATCAGGAGGATGTTGGACTTCTGCAGCTCGACGTCGGGGCGCGGCGAGTGCGAGAGATAGTCGATGCGCCGGTAGTGGTTGTACACCGCCACCGCCAGCTTCTTCTTCGCCTGCTCCTGGCCGATCACGTACTCGTCGAGGGAGTGCTTGATCTCCTTGGGCTTGGGGAGCTGCCGGCGCGCCTCGCGGGCCTCCTTGGCTCGGTCCTCGGCGATGATGTCGAGGCAAATGTCGACACACTCATCGCAGACGTAAACGTTTGGCCCGGCGATGAGCTTGCGCACCTCACGCTGCGACTTGTTGCAGAAGCTGCAACGGAGGAGGTCGGAGGAGCTTTCCCGGCTCACGATTTACCGTTTCCCAGGCGCATTGTACACCCCGCAAGGTCAACATGAGACTGCATCTGCTATTCCCGGTGCTCGATCACCTTGTCGATGAGACCGTAGTTGAGTGCATCGCCGGCCTCGAGGATGAAGTCGCGCTCGGTGTCGAGAAAGATCTTCTCGAGCGGCTGGCCGGTGTGCAGGGCGAGCATCTCGTTGAGCCGCTGGCGTAGCCGGAGGATGTCCTTGGCGTGGATGTCGATGTCGGTCGCCTGGCCACCGAGCCCGAAGAGCAGCGGCTGGTGCAGCATCACCCGGGAGTGCGGCAACGCGAAGCGCTTGCCCTTGGCGCCTCCCGCCAGCAGCACCGCGGCCATCGACGCGGCCTGGCCGATGCAGATCGTCGCCACGTTGGGCTTGACGTACTGCATGGTGTCGTAGATCGCGAGGCCGGCAGTCACCGAGCCGCCCGGCGAGTTGACGTACAGGAAGATGTCGCGCTCGGGGGCCTCGGCCTCGAGGAAAAGCATCTGCGCGATCACCAGCGACGCCAGGTGGTCGTCGATGGTCTCGGTCAGGAAGATGACATGGTCCTTCAGCAGGCGCGAGAAGATGTCGTAGGCGCGCTCGCCGCGACCGGTCTGCTCAACGACGATCGGAACCAGCATCGATTGCCCCCTCTCCCAGGTGCGGGCGAAGAATCTCGTCCACCACCATCTCCCGGCGCAGGATAGCGCGCAGGCGGCCGAGCCCCTCGCGTTTGGCGAGGTTGCTCTTGAGCTCGGCGAACGGCACCCCAAGCTGCTGCGCCTGCCGCTGCACCTCGTGATCGACGGTGGCGTCGTCGACGGCGACGTTACGCTCCTCGGCGAGCTCATCGAGGAAGAGTTCTGCCCGCAGCCTCGCCTCCACCCGCCTGCGCATGTCCTGCTCGAGCTTGCCCCAATCGATGTCGGCCTTCTCGAGGTCGAGCCCGCGCCGCTGCAGCGACTCGGCGAACTTCATCATCTCGTCGCGGGTCTCGTCGCGGACGAGCTGCTCGGGCATCTCCAGCGGCCGGCCGCCGCCGAGATGGTGCACCAGCGCCTCGCGCCACCCCTCGCGGCGCTGGCGGAGCTTGTCGAAGCGGAGGCGCTCGGCGAGCACCGCGCGCAGCTTGTCGATCCCGTCTGCAACCCCCAGCGACTGGGCAAAGCTATCGTCCGCTTCGGGCAAGCGCTTGCGGCGTAAGCTCTTGATGATGACGCGGTAGGCGATTCGCTTGCCGTGCCGCTCCTCGCCCGCCTCCTCGCCGAGGATCCGCTCCGCGGTCACCTCGTCGCCGACACGGTGGCCGACAACGGCCGCCTCGATCTCGGGGAACACCTCGTTCCGGCCGACCTGGAACAACGACCGTTCCTCGTGAAAGGGCTCGCCGCCGCCCTCGGGGAAGGAGCCGTGGACCTCGGTCTCGACCAGCATTCCCTCGGCCACCGCCTCGTCCTCGACGGGCTCCCACGCGGCCTGGCGCTCGAGCAGCTCCGCCAGCGCCCTCTCGATCTCGTCGGGCGTCGGATCGAGGCCGAACGGCGGGGGCACGAAATCCTCGAGCGACGGCAAGGTCACCTCGGGATAGACGTCGAACTCGCCGGCGAGCGAGAAGCTGCCGTCATCGCGCCAGTTGGCCTCCTTGACCTCGAGCGGGCCGGCCGGGCGCAGCTTCGTCTCGCGCCGAACCTCGTCCCAGGTGTGACGGAACAGGTGCTCCTGCACGTCATCACGGATCTCGCCGGCGAACTTGCGCTCGACGACGGGGCGTGGCGCCTTGCCCGGCCGGAAGCCGTCGATGCGGGCATGCCGCAGAAACTCCCGGACGATGTGCTCACGTTCGCTCGCGACCTCCTCGGCCGCGATCGTTGCGGAGAGGACGACACGGCAGGGGGAGGTGCGCTGGATCTCGTAGCTCATGCTGTCTCCGATGGTGCGAAAGGGGGGACTCGAACCCCCATGGGCAGTGCCCACGAGATCCTAAGTCTCGTGCGTCTACCAGTTCCGCCACTTTCGCGGGGTAGGACGTCTGGTGAGCCGCCAAGGAATCGAACCTTGAACCTAGGGATTAAGAGTCCCTTGCTCTACCAATTGAGCTAGCGGCCCAGCCGGAGGAATGATAGCCACGCGGACGCCGGAGCGCAACCTCCGCTCGCAAACGCTCATACGCCGCGGCGCGCCACCCAGTGGGGTCAGGCTTGCATAATTGCATTAACACCGCACCAGCCTCCAACCGAGGCCCCTTGGACCTTCTACGTTGAGAGACGAGAGGCATGGGAGCGCCGCCCTGCACGACAGAATGCCGCCGAAATGCCGCGCTGACTGCCGGCGGACAGCTAGTCCGAGGGGCGGGCGGCGAGGAGGGCGAGGACGGTAGCGGTGATTTGCGCGGGCTGGATCTCTGGGAGCGAGCGGCGCGGCGCCTGCATCACGACGGCGCCGCCGACCGGCCCCGTCCGCCCGGGATCGGTGGGACCGAACAGCGCAATGGTCGGGCATCCGACCACCGAAGCGAGGTGCGTCAGCCCCGAGTCGTTGCCTACGACCACGGCACAGGCGGCGAACATCGCAGCGACCTCGTCGAGCGGCGCCACCGAGATCGCCAGCGCCGTGCTGCCGCGGGCCACCGCCGCCGCAAGATCCTCCTGGCCGGGACCCACGATCACGACGGTGGGAACGGCGCACTCGGCGAGCTTCCGCGCCACCGCGGCGAATCCCTCGACGGGATAGCGCTTGGCCGGCATCGCGCGCGAGCCCGGTAGCAACGCGACGATGCCTCCCGCGCCGACCAAGCGAGCGAGATCGGCACGAGCCGACGCAATCGGCCCCGTGGCGAGTTGGAACTGCCATGTCGAATCGTCCACAGGAGCGAGGCGCAGGCGGCGGAGCGCCAGATCGAGGTCGTGGCGCTGGTGGCGGCCGCGGTCCACGACAAACGTGGTCAGCCCCAGCAATCCCGCACCGCGCCCGCGGCTCGCCAACGCCAGACGGGGGGCAGCGCCGCACAGGAGCAGTTTGGCACGGGTCGCGTGGCGGGCCGTGACGATGACGTCGAAGCGGCCGTGGAGGTGGAGGCGCGCCCAGAAGAACCCGCCCGCGTTCGGCCGCGCGATGGTGTCGACGCCGAGCAGCCGCGCCAATCGGGCATGAGCTTCCGGGAGGAGGACAGTGGTCCTTCCGCGCGCGTTGCCCTCGATCAACCGTGTCAGCGCCGGCAGGGTATGGACAAGATCTCCCAGCCAGTTGGGCATGTCGAGGAGGACGCGGGCGGGGAGGGTGGGCATGGCTATCCCGCCTTCTACCCGGAGGTGCCAGCGGGATCCGACCCCGGGGACCGGGGACCGGGGACCGGGGACCGCCCCCCACCCACCCCAGGAGCGACACCAGAGCCGGAGTGGCGCTGGAGGTCCCAGGCGGCGAGCCACTTGAGGAAGGTGCCGTGGGCCAACAGGACCGCCACGGCCCAGCCGGCGGGACCGTCGAGGATGCCGAGCCGGAGGAAGAGGCCGCGCACAAAGCGCCATTCGGCGTGGGCGACGGCTCGCGAGACGCTGGCGCGGCGACCGGCGGCGACCAGGTCGGCGGCGCCGCGCAACGCGTAGTCGTGCACCTTCGGGAGATACTGGTCGAGCGAGCGCAGGGTGTCGTGGAGCAGCTCGCCGCGCAGGCGTCCCACGGAGCCGGCGTGCACCGCGCCATGCACCGAGCGCTCTTCGAAGCGCGCTCGCTCGCAGTCGAGGAGGCGGACCACCCAATCCCGCCCCCAGTCACCGAATCGCATGCCCCGGCCAAAGGCGAAGTTCGTCCGCCGCAGCGCGTACGCCTGGTGGACAGGCCGCGTCAGCGCCTCCTCGATGGCCGAGCGCAGCGTAGGCGTCACGCGCTCGTCGGCGTCGAGCACCAGCACCCACCCGTTGACGGCCTGCTCCAACCCCCAGTTGCACTGCGCACCCGAGCTGACGAAGGGATGCTCCAGCACCCGGGCCCCTGCCGCCCGCGCGAGCTCACCAGAGCGGTCGCGCGTGCGTGGATCGAGCACCACCACGATCTCGTCGGCCCACCCGACGACGCTCTCCAGCGCACCGGGGAGCTGCTCCTCCTCGTTGCGGGCGGTGATCACCACCGACAGCGGGGCCCGGGGTCCGGGGTCCGGGGTCCGGCCCCCGCCCTCACCGGTGGTCACTCGCGGGCTCCTTCGTCGATGCGAACGCGGCGGATCGAGCGGGCCTTGCCCGTCGCTTCGTCGACATCGACCGCGGCGCCGCACAGCGCGCCGCCGTGGGTGGCGGCCTCGAGCGCGCGCGGCGTGGCGAAGAGGAAGCGCTCGAGCACCTGCTTCGGCTTGAACCCGATCACTCCCTCGTACGGCCCGGTCATGCCAGAGTCGGTGAGCGCCGCGGTGCCTTGCGGCAGCACCCGCTCATCGGCGGTTGGCACGTGCGTATGGGTGCCGACCACCGCGGACACCCGCCCGTCGAGGTACCAGGCGATCGCCTGCTTCTCGGAGGTCGCCTCGGCGTGCATGTCGACGAAGATCACCTTGGCCTGGGTGCCGACCTCAGCGAGGATGCGGTCGGCGACCACGAACGGGCTCTCGATCGGGGTCATGAACGTCAGCCCCTGCAAGTTGAGCACGGCGACCGGAACACCGCCGCGGCTGCTCACAACGCAGTGGCCACGGCCGGGGTTGCCGGCGGGGTAGTTGGCCGGCCGCAGCAGGCGCGGCTCGGTGTCGAGGATACCGGGGGTCTCCTTCTTGTCCCAGATGTGGTTGCCTGAGGTGAAGACATCGATGGGAAGCCGCTTCATCTCGTCCCAGACGTCGGGCGTCAAACCGAAACCGCCGGAGGCGTTCTCGACGTTGGCGATCGTGAAATCGGCGCCGGCCTCCACCTGCGCGCGGCGCAGTTGCTCCTTGAGGAGCCTCCTCCCCACCTTTCCCACCACGTCACCAATAAAGAGGATCTTCAAGCCTGCCACCCTTCGGCTCTGCGGGGCAAGGATACAACGCGCGGCGCCTTCTCCCCGGATCGGCCGCATAATGGCTTTACCACGCTCCTCGGGAGGCCGCCATGCGAATTGCCGGTCGTGTCGTGCTCGTCACCGGAGCTTCCAGCGGCATCGGCGCAGCGACGACCCTGGCGTTTGCCCGCGCCGGTGCCAAGGCCATCGCCCTCGTGGCGCGCAGCGAAGACGCACTTGGTCGGGTCGCCGCGCAGGTTCGCGCTCTTGGCGTCAACGCCAGCCCCTATCGCGTCGACCTCGCCGACCTTGCCGCGACCGAGGCTGGCGCCGATCGCATCGCCGCCGAACTGGGCCCGCCCGACATCGTCATCAACAATGCCGGCGCCGGCCGCTGGCTGTTCACCGAGGACACACCGCCCGATGAGGCCACGGCGATGATGGCGGTGCCTTACCTCGGCGCGTTCGCGCTGACGCGCACACTGCTGCCCGCGATGCTCGCGCGCGGCAGCGGCAGCATCGTCAACGTCACCTCGCCGGCGGCGTTCTGCCCGTGGCCCGGCGCCACCGCCTACGCCGTGGCGCGCTGGGCGATGCGCGGCTTCAGCGAGGCGCTGCGCGCCGACCTGCACGGCACCGGCATCCACGTCGCACTGGTCGTGCCCGGCGAGGTGCGCTCGCCGTACTTCGAGCACAACCCGGGCAGCCGCGAGCGCATCCCGCGTATCGCCGCCCGGCTCTACCGCATCCTCGAGGTCGAGGAGGTGGCGGCGATGATCACCCGCGCCGTCGAGCGCGACACGCGCCTGGTCGTTGCACCGCCCCTCCTGCGCGTGACGCTCCTCATGCACCGCTTCCTGCCCCACCCCGTGGAGTGGCTCATCAAGCGCACAGGCGTGCACCGAGCACCGAAGAGGTGACGCGAGAGCAGGGCGAGGGCGGCACGCCGGACGATCCCTCGGGACGACAGAACCACAGAGGACCCGGGCTCCGCGCGGCGCCGCGTCAGCGCAGCGATACCTCCCCGGCCTCACCCGCGTGCGAGAGCGCCTGGAGCCGCTCGGCATCGAGCAGCGTCGCGACCGGTCCCTCGACGCTCGCCGCGCCATCCGCTTCGAGCTTGCGAAAGGTGCGCGAGAGCACCTCGGGTCCGGTGCCGCACAGCGCCGCAATGAGATGCTTCGGATCCTCGAGCCGCACTTGCGCCCCCGGCAGTACCGGCCGGCCGGAGCGCACGAACGCCGACCACAGGTAGGCGGCGACGCGTTCCTCGACGGTATGCAGCGACAGGCCCTCGACGAGATCGACGAGGCGCCGCAGCCAGTACGACATCGAGGCGAGCAGTGCGAGCGCCACCTGCGGCCGGCGCGACAGCAGGTCGACCAGGGTGTCGCGTTGCACCGTGGCGAGCTGGCCCGCGACCACCGCCTGGGCGGTGGCGGGGAAGATCCCCGGGCCGAACACCGCCGCGTCGGCGAACGAGGCCGGCGCGCGCACCAGGTGCAACACCTGCTCGCGGCCGTCCGGACCGATGCGGAAGAGCTTGACCTGGCCCGACAGCAGGATCGGCAGAAACAGCGCCGGCTCGCCCTCCGAGAAGACCAGCTCGCCCTTGCCAAGCGGCCGCGCCGTACACAGCGGCACGATCTCGCCGAACAGCAAAGGCGGCAGCGTGGCCAGAATCGGCACGCGACGGAGGATCGCCGACAGTTCGTCAGGCTGCATGGGGCCATTGTGCCAGAACGGCGAGGGCGCGGCACGCGGTTACAGATCGGTGCGCGCGAGCCGCCGAGCCGCGAGCACTGCGGGAACGACCAGCCACACCGCAAGGGAAAGCGAGAGCCCGACGACGGCTCCAAGGGGACCGCGCACGAAGCGGAAGAAGGCGAGCGAGGCGGCGCCGAATGCGGCCGTGCCCTGGGTCGCGAGGAGAACTCCGGTGCGCACGGCGTCGATCGGGTTGGCGATCACCGCGACGATCAGCAGGCGTGAGGCGGTTCCCGACGGCAGCACCGAGGCGACGCCGAGCGCCACGACGTCGAAAAGCACCACGATGACGAACCAGACCACCAAACCCACCGCAAGGGCGCGCGCGCGTCGCCCTACCGGTCCGGCGGCGATCAGCGCCGCGAGGCCGACGAAGATCGCCGTGAGCACCAGCGAGCCGGCAAAGAGCAGCAGGTAGCCCGAAAGCCCATCGCCCCCGGCACTCGCGAAAATCACGACACCGGCAAGACCGAAGCCGATCGCCTGGGCGGCGGCAAGTGCGGCGAACAGGCCCATCGCCTTGCCGATGAGCACCGCGGTGCGGCGCACCGGTTGGGCGAAAAGCAGCTCGGAGGCGCCGCGTTCGGGCGCCAGCGCCAGCACCCCCAGCAGGATCGCCGCCACCGGGACGAGCAGCAGCACGAGATCCAAGAGCGACGCAGAGGTGCGCGCGAAGTCCTGAACGCCGTGGCCGCCCGAGAGCACGTAGCCTGACGCGGCGACCGCCAAGGCGATCGCTGCGAAGACCGTGGCGAAGATCCGTGTCCAGCGCGAACGAACCGCGATCGCCAGCTCGCTCTCTGCGCACAGCAGCAGCACCCCACCACCTCTCCAGGTCATCGCGCCTCCCCGGCGGGCGGCGGCTCGGCAAACACGCTTCCGACCGGCGCCTCGGCGCAGCCCCGCACCGCGAGGTCGCCGTCGCGGGAGGCGGCGTCGGCAAAAGCCGCCAGCCCGGAGGCCATTGGCGTGGCAAGGCCCCGGCAGCGAACGAACGTCGCGGTGGCGGCGCTCACCCAAGCCCTGGTGCGGTGATCGGCGACATAGGCGGCGGCACGCGGTGGCAGCGCGCGAGTCGACCGCAGGTAGCTGGCGAGACAGCCGATGTCGTCGAAGAGGTGTGGCTCTTCACCGGGAGCGACAAGCTGGGCCGCGAAACGGGTATCCGAGATCGCCATCCGGCACCAGGCGCAGGCGTCATTACGGGTATCGATGGAGACCGGCTGCGCAGCCTTGCCCGCGCACGCGACCAGCACCGCGAAAGAGACGGCAACGGCAGGAAGGCGACCGATCATGGCGCCTCCGTCACCAGCTCGCGGTAGAGGCCGTCGAGCCTGCCTTCTTCGGTCGTCAGGGCGCTGATCTCGAGCCCGGCCTGGGCAAGCGCCGCGAGCACCGCCGGGCGCTGCGCCGGCGCTCCCGGCACGAACAACTCCCCTTCCTTCCACTCCACGCCGGCACCGAGGCGCGCCAACAGCTCGTCGTCGGGGCGGCGGATGCGGACCCGCATGACTCCCCGCCCGGCGAGGCGCGCCGACAGCTCCGCCGCCGACAGCTCCGCCACCAGCCGCCCGGCCACCATGAGCGCGAAGCGGTCGGCGAGACGCTCGGCATCGCCGAGCTGGTGCGAGGAGAACAGCACGGTCTTCCCGGCACGCCGCCGCTGCTCGACCAGCAGGTAGAACGCGCTCAGGCCTTCGGGGTCGAGGGCCGCGGTGGGCTCGTCGAGCAGCAGCGCCTCGCTGTCGGCGAGCGCGGCCACCGCGAGGCCGAGACGCTGCACCATGCCGCCCGAGTAGGTGCCGACCGCGCGCGGCGCGGCGCCGTCGAGCGCGGCTAGGCGCAGCACCTCGTCGGCGCGCGCCGCGGAGGCGCCGCGCAGGCGCTGGTAGAACGTCACGACCTCGCGGCCCGACAGGGCCTCGGGAAATGCCACCTTCTGCGGCAGGAAGGAGATCGCTCGCCGCGCCGCGGGCTCGCTGGCGGGCCTGCCCGGCTCACCGAGCAGCACCTCTCCGCCACTCGGACGGACCAGCCCTGCCGCCGCCTTGAGGCTGGTTGTCTTGCCCGAGCCGTTGGGACCGAGGAGAGCGACCACCTCGGCGGACCGCACGTCGAGGCTGAGGCCGGCGACCGCCAGGTGGTCGCCGAACCGTTTTTCGAAGGCCCGGAAGCTGATCAAAGGACCGGCCTCCGCGGCCTGCGACCTGCCGCAAGCAAAGCGGCTCCGGCAACCAGGAGCCCCATGCTGGCGGCGACGGCGGTGGCGCCGAAACGGCGCCGCAACGGCTGTGCCGACGGCACGCGCGGGAGCGCCGGCGGGCGGGCAAGCGGGGAGTCGTCCATCACCGGGACCTGCCAGAGCACCGGGAAGGCACGCTCGGCGGCGGCCAGCACCGGCCCGGCGGGACCGAGGGCCATGAGGTCGGCCGCGGTGAGGTTGCCGCGAAAGTGGTCGAACACGCTGGAGAGCCGGTACGGCCGGTCGCACCGGCCATCGCCGTCGAGATCCGGCTCGCCGTTGTCGGACCAGTAGTTGCCCGCGAACACGGTGCTGGTCCGCCGGCCGACCAGGGTCAGGGGCGTCAGGTTGCCGATGAAGGAGTTGCCTTCGAAGCGGACGCCGTCGCACGAGTCGTACAGCACAACGGCGGTGTCGGAAGCAGCGATCACGTTACGGCGAAAAAGGTTGCGGTAGCAGCCTTCGAGAAACACCCCGCGGGCGTTGTCGGCGATCAGGTTGTCCTCGGCGACCACGTCCTCGCAGTTCTTGAAGAGCAGCCCCACCGAGGCGAAGCCCCGGTTGTGCAGAAAGGAGTTCCTGCGAAAGGTGACGCGGTTGGAGTACATAATCGCCGTCCCCGCCGCGCCATCCGCGAAGACGTTGTCCTCGAAGGTGTTGTCGTCGGAAAACATGTAGTGCAGCCCGTAGCGCAGGTCGCGTGCCACGTTGCCCTTCACGACGCCATGCGATGAAGACTGAATGTAGAAGCCGTCACGGACGTCGATCACCGTGTTGTCGCGGAAGCGGAAGTCGTTCGTGTTCCACGCATGGATGCCGGAACCCTTCTCGCCCGGGTCGCGGCCAGGAATGCCGCGGATCGTGCAGCGCTCGATGACCGCGCCATCGGCGGCGCGCAGGTAGATTCCGAACAGCGCGTTGCTGATGCGGCAGTCGCGCACGGTCGTCCGGCGAGCCGAGGTGTGCACGCCGGCCGAATCGCGGCCGAGGTCGCCACCACTCCGCCCGTCGATGTCGAGCCCTTCGAGGGTGACGTCGTCGGCGCGCACCCTCACCACGCTTCCGGCGCCGGAACCGATCAGCAGCGGTCGGCCGACGCCGACAAGGCGAAGCGAACGGTCGATAACCAGGTCACCACCATACCTCCCGGTCGGAATCTCAACGGTACCCCCCGGTGGGGCCGCGTCGACCAGCAGTTGCAAAGGAGAGGACTGAGCCGCGGCAGGCCGGCCCTCGAGCGTGCCGGGGAGCACCGCGGCCATCTCCTCGCCGGTTACGAGAAGCACGAGCAGACAAAGTGCGATCACGGCGAAGGACGCGGCGGGCGAACCGGCCTCGGGCGACCCGCGCGCCATGCCAGCACGACAGCGACAAGCAGCAGGACGGCGACTGCGCCGAGCGCGTAGGAGCCTGGGCCGGGGTAGGAGTAGACCTCGAAGTTGGCCAGCTTCCTGTAGCCGAACATCGGCGGCATGAACGCTGGGACCTTGACCGAGGCCGTGGGCGCGAGGTTGTGCCCGTAGCGGTAGAGCTTGTAACCGAACGACCACAGCGAGAAGGCGCCGAAGTAGCAGTACATGACCAGCACGTCGAGCAGGTGCGAGATCTTCCCGAGCACGGCGGCGCGCAGGAAGAGCAGGCCGAGGCCGCCGAGGACGAACGGGATCCACTTGAACTCGGTGAAGTCGTCGGTAGACAGCTCGTGCATGCCGATGTAGTGGTTCAGGAGGTTGATCTCGTTGACGTCCTGGCCGTGATTGCCTCCGTCGAGCTTGTAGGAGTAGATGGTCAACCGCAAGCCGTCGGGGTACTGCGGCGCGAACATCGTCAGCGTCCACAGCGGCAGCAGGTACGACACCACGAGCAGCAGACTGGCGAAGACGAGCAGCAGGCGAGGCTTCTCATCGAGCGTCTCGTCGAGGAACGTGCTGGTCTTCTCGAGGAACCTGGTCATCGCGAGTCTCCTTCCCCCCCTTTTCCGGCCGCATGCCGTCCCGCCAGCCGTCCGACCGGGACGGTCGGCGGTGTGCAATTCGCGGCGCCCGTCGACCCGGCCTGCCGGCGCCCCCCGCCCGCAGGCCGGGCGGGGCAGGCGACGGCTCGAACCCGCTAGCCGCGCGGGGTCACGATCAGGTAGCCCTGCATCTCCTGGTGAAGCGCGGAACAGAAGTTGGTGCAGTAGTACGGAAATACCCCGGGCTTGTCGACCTTGAACGTCACGGTCTTGGTCTCGCCGGGATCGACCACGATGTTGATGTTGTAGTCGAGCAGCCCAAAGCCGTGCAGCTCGTCGGTGGTCTGCTCGATGTTCGTGATCGCCAAGGTGACGGTATCACCCTGCCGCACCTCGAACGACGTCGGGGTGATCGTGGAACGCACCTCAACGATCATCACCACGACCTTGTCGCCGGTGCGGGTGACACCGGCGTCCTTGACGTCCCAGATCGCCAGCGGATGGTGGTTCTCTTCCTTGGGGTAGACCTCGATGGGGTGCAGCTTGTCGGCCTTGATCATCTGGGCGTAGTGCGGCTCGGGCTCGGTGAAGGCGTCGTAGACGATCTTCATCTTCTCTTCTGAGATGTCGACGAGCTGAGACGACTCGGGCTGCGAGGGTCCGACCGACAGGTGCCGGCCGTGCGAGAGCTTGTTGAGACCCACCAGCCACTTGCCGTCCGGGCTGACGGTGTCGCCCTCGGCCGCGCAGAGGTGGCCGATCGAGTACGACATCGGGACCTTGTCGATCACCTCCCAGGTGCCGAGCTTCCACTTGGCGATCGCCGAGTCGACGAATAACGAGGTGTACGCGTAGCCATCGGGACCGAACTGCGTGTGCAGCGGCCCGAGGCCGACCGGCACCTCGGCGTCCTTGATCGACTCGTACTTGAGCACCGGGATGCCGTCCTCGTCGCCGGCGAAGTCCTTGTTGCGGATCGCGGTCTGGATCTTCTCGAAGTTGAACGCCGTGGTCACGCCCTGCAGCTTGCCGGAGCCGATGATGTACTTGCCGTCGGGAGAGACATCGACGCCGTGAGGTGACTTGCCGCACGGCATCAGGTAGACGACACCGGGGACCTTCCTCGGGTCGAGGACCTTTACGCCGCCGATGACGTCACCTTTGCCCTCGGCGACCGCCTTCTCGGCGGCCCGCCAGTCAACCGCGGCGATGTAGTCACGATCGCGCTGCGAGGCGGTGACCTCGAGCTTGCCGGTGCCCCGCTCCGAGTTGTAGCAGCTCCAGAACATCCAGCCGTCGGAGCCGAGCTTGCCCGCGTCGCCGAGGTCGTAGTCGAACGGCGGCATCATGATCTCCCACCCGTACGACATCTCGCCAGTCTTCGGGTCGATCTTGATGCCGACCACGACGCCCTTGTAATCGGTGGCGTACTTCTCGATCGGCGCCACGGTGCCCTTGGGGATCGGGATCGAGAAGCGGGAGGCCATCATCGAGTACTCGGAGTTCGGGGTCACGAAGGCGGAGCCGTGATTGCCGGAGACGTTCGGAATCGGCCCGAGGATCTGCTTGGTCTTGAAGTCGCGCAGGTCGATCCGCGCCACGCGCCCGTTCATCTCGTTGACGAACAGCCAGCGGCCGTCGTAGTCGCCGTTGGTCTCCGACAACGCAGGATGGTGCACGTCGCCCCAGGTCAAGCCGCCGAGCATCTTCTTCGTGTCGTCGTCGAAACCGTATCCCGTAGCCGGGTAGGGCGTGAACACCGGGATGGTCGACAGGTGGCGCATCGACGGCACCCCGTACACGTAGATCTGCCCGGAGTGCCCGCCGGACGAGAACAGGTAGTACTCGTCGAGGTCGCCCGGAGCGACGTACGTCTTCATCGCCGCCACGGCGCTATCGGACGCCGTGGCCGGCCGTTTGCCGGTCTTGGGCGCGCTCGGAGCGCAGCCCTTGGCGAGCACGGCCAGTGCGACCACGCCCATCCCCCATGCCAGAAAGTGCCTCGTTCCCTTGCTCATTCCCCTTCTCCTTTCGTCGTCACTTCACCTCGTGCCCCGAGGAAACCCTGGATCTCCGTCCCGCTCGCCCCGGCGGCGGGCCGGACACATGTGCGAGCAGCTCCTCAGTGCTCCGACACGACAGCGACCCCCTGCGCCTTCTGGCGTTCATGCTCGGCGAACGCCTCGCGCAGCTTGCCGATCGCCACCTGCTTCTGCTCGGGCGACAGAATAATCTGGCGCGACAGCACAACCGACATCGTCCCGCTCGGCTCGCGCAGGAAGTCGTCGATGGTGCGGCCGAAGCGGGACTGCACGTCCTCGACCGCGGTCGATAGATCAGGCCCGATCTGCGCCGGGCTCCTCACACCGAACGCCGAGATCGAGTGGCAGACGAAGCAGCCGGTTTTGACGAACCACGCCCCCGGACCGGTCCGCATGCGCGCCTCCGCCTCGACCTCGTCCGGCGTCTGCGGGTCGGTGCGCGCCACTCCCGGCCGGTAGTCCACCGGCACCGGCGCCTTGCGCCACGACAGGATGAGCATCGCGAGCGCCTGCGCGTCCTGGGTGGAGAGGTGGAAGTTGGGCATCACGGTCTCGGGCACGAGCGCCCGCGGGTCCTTGAGGTGCGCCACGTGCCAGGCGAACGCGGTCTTCTGGCCGGAGAGACGGCCGTACTCGTACTGCTCCGCCGCCTTGTCACCCACGAAGGTCAGGTCGGGGCCGATGGTGCCGCCGCGGCCGTTGATAACGTGGCAGGCCCGGCACCCCTTCTCCTGGACCAGGCGCTTGGCGAGGTTGATCGCCCCGGCGCCTTTCGTTTCGCGGTCGTAGCGGTGACACACGTTGCAGGTCATCTGCATGAGCGCGCTGGTGTCGCCGACCAGCGAGTACTCCTCGCCCATTGTCGTACCCAGCAGCGGCTCCTCCCAGTGCTCGACGGGACCGTGCGCCTCGGTGGAGTCGATCGCGTACCCCTGGCCGCCGTGACAGGCGGTGCAGCCGTACTTCTCCTTCGGGTGGTGCGTGAACGGCTCGGCCGGGTGCGTGCGGTGCGGCTCGTCCGCGGCCTCGAAACCCTTCCAGGACACCGCCTGGTGGCAGGTGATGCAACGATCGGCGCGCCGCAAGTCCGGTACCCAGATCTGCTGCACCCCGGAGGCGACGCCGGCTGCCTTCTCGGCGCCGTACTTCTCCACCACCTGCTGCCGGAATGCCCACTGGTAGTAGCGCCAGTCGTGCTCGCGGTCGAAGTAGACGAACAGCGCGGTCGAGACGATCAGGAGCACGCCGACCAAAGCAAGGATCGGGCGGTCCTTGGCGGTGTACTCCGAGTGCGTGCGCTTTTCCAAGGTCAGATCCTCGTTGGCA
>Ga0315286_10002203_pt1 | contig 18125 bp, 16 predicted proteins | sample YL17G10_0_MG_FD_205038 | JGI IMG/M metagenome (GOLD analysis project Ga0315286, IMG submission 205038) | Sediment microbial communities from Yellowstone Lake, YNP, Wyoming, USA - YL17G10_0 | ecosystem: Environmental > Aquatic > Freshwater > Lake > Sediment | place: USA: Wyoming | collected...
TGAATACATTGAAGTGTTTTACAACCGACAGCGAAGACATTCTGCTATCGGTTATCAATCACCAGTACAATTTGAATTAAATAATTTTTTGTATTAACTTATTGTCCAGAAAATCGGGGCAAGATCAACCACATGAGCCTGAGAAATATGCAAACAAAGTAAAAGCGATACAACGATCTCTTGATTGGAAAAGGGTCGCACAAATCGCTGCTTATTTACTTCAAGAGGAGATAGAGGATGTTCCAGATAAGATAAATAAATATTTTAATGAAATTTACGAGCCGACTAAATATGAACCGGGAAGGGAATGGCCCCCTAAGGTTAGTAAAGTAATTGGATATGCAAAGAGTGAGTATCGAGTTTTCTCAAATATCTTGGTACATATAAATGGAGCAAGAATAGAAAAGAAAAAAATTGACGGCGAAGAGGGTGCAGGGGAACTCATTTTTAATGAATATGATCCAAAACTGATTTTTTCAGTAATAGATGGACAGCATAGGATTAATGGAGCCTATTTTGCCGTGAAAATATTGCAAGAAAGAGATAAGAAAGCCAAATTGGAATTACCAGTTGAAGCCTTTCTTGAATTAGATTCACCCAATCAATCACGTCTGCAGGCACAAATATTTATTGATGTGAATTTTTACCAAAAGAAAGTTGATGGGTCTCTAGTCGCTGATTTATTTCCAACCGCACGAGGCCCTCGTGGACCTTTAGATAATCAAGAAAGGGCTCAAGATATCGGTCGCAAACTTATGCTCGAAACGGGACCGCTTGTCGGTATGATTCAAATACCTGGTATCAAATTCGGTTTTAAGGATGTAATTACGCTAGCGACGTTAAATAGTGCTGTTGAGGATGTGATTGATACGTTGCATTCGAATGGTATAGAAAGTCTCAGTAGTCAGACAAATTTCCTTTCACAATGTTTATCTGCTTGGCTCCAAGCCAGCGGAAGATTTGAAAAATCTGAATTTCTTGAGAAGAAAGAACTTACTGCTTCAAATGTTGCATATCAAGGTCGTGTTTTGGTTTCTATCATTGCATTGATCCCAGCGCTCATCTGGAAGTTGCGTACAAAAAAAGTTGTATTGATTTCTGAAAAAGGGACCGAAATACTCACAGAATTTTTAAAATCAGTCGCTCAGAATGCCGGACTCCTTGAGAATAATGTATTTATTGATAAAAACAAATTCAAGTCAAGAGGTTTCTTGGGGAGTGGTGGAATTGCACGCTTTCGAGATTTGCTATGGGCTTCGATCACTGGTAGAAAAACTGGCAAGTTAAAACCAGAGCGGATTAGTAAATTAGCTCAAGAAAACAGGATAATAATAAACAAATATCTCTCAAAAAAATAATTTATTAAATGACCATCTCTGATCAGATAAATGCTCTTTTTAGTCCGTTGCGTACACAAGCTGAAAATTTTCCACGTCATGGAACAATGTCAGAGGTATTAAAAGACAAGTATAATTTATCTAAAAAAAGAGAAACAGATAATATCCCTGCTGGGCCAGATATTCTAAAATTATATGCGAAATCGTCGGTTGAAATGTGGTTAAGGGCAGTTCATAGTTTTTTAATGTCATCTGCACTTACTAATGTCAGTCCGATATGGGCATCTGTTGCGGGTTACTATGCGAGTCATTATACGATAAGAGCTATCGCTCATCTGTTAGGATTATTTCAATTACATCATGATGGATTGATTGTAGCTCTTCAGACCTCCCGTAGTGGTTTTGTTTGCAACTTTAGCAAAAGCAAAGGTATAGAAAAACGTGAACATAATTTTTATTGGAAGAGGGTGAAACAGCACTATGAGTTTTTTGTTGATCCCCTCTTTACTGATAATTCCGAAAGAGATGGAATACCCTCGGATGTGGGCCATCGAAGTTGGGTAAACTATAGAGATCATATAGATGCATTTCCAAATTTTTCACCTCTAAGATTTGAAGAGTTAAAGAAAAGGATCGAATATGTTTCAAAAATCGAATTATCAGCATATCCGATTCCTCACAGAGAGGAGAAATTTATAAATGTGGAAGCAGTTCAGATTGTTGCATATCACCGTATTGCATATTATAGAGAATTAGTAAACAGTGTTTTACCAAAACAGAATCGTTTTTGGTCTATTCACAAGAATCCAAGTTGGTGTAAAGGGATTATAGAATTTCAAAGAGTGAAGCCTCGATTAATCGATGATGGTAAAGAATAATGAAGTACATGGGCTCAAAAAATTTTATGCTTCGCAATGGGCTTGGCGTTCTGATTAAACAACGAGCAAAGAAAGCGGAAAGAATTGTAGATTTATTTTCAGGGGCTGGTCATATAGCTTGGTTTGCTGCAGAAAACATTGAACGAACGGTTTTTGCTGTAGACATTCAGAATTATTCTAAAGTACTAGCTGAAGCAATACTCCTGAGGACAGAAAAAAATGATGCAGAAAAATTAACAAAGGAATGGATTGATCAAGTTAAGTTTGATATTCAGCAGTCATCGTATTATAGGCTTGCTCGTGAACTTGAGAATGGAAAAATAACAAGAAAAAAAGTTGAAGAAGCACGAAAGTTGTGCGCAACCCATAAAAAAGTTGGACTTGTCTGGCGAAATTATGGAGGGCACTATTTTAGTCCAACTCAAGCGCTCGCGATTGATATTTTGTATAAGCATTTGCCACACAGGAATCCATCGAGGTCGTTATGTCTTGCTGCCCTATTAACTGCTGCCAGCAAATGTGTCGCAGCTCCTGGCCATACCGCTCAACCATTTCAACCTACGAAGGGTGCAAAGAAATTTTTAGAAGAAGCATGGAAAAGAAATCCAATAGCTATCACTGAAGAGGTGCTGAAAGAAATATCGGGACGACATGCAAAAATAATTGGTAAAGCTGTAGTTGCTGATGCAATGAACATCGCTAGTCGTCTCAAAAAGGATGACCTTGTGGTTATTGACCCGCCATATTCGGGTGTACAATATAGTCGCTTCTATCATGTATTAGAGACAATCGCTACCGGAAAATGTGGACCTGTAAGCGGTGTAGGAAGATACCCATCAATAAAAAAGCGACCTCAATCTCCGTTCAGTAATAAAGGTCAATCGAAGGAAGCTCTCGAAAAGCTGTTACATCGGATCGCACTTAGGGGCTCAAAAGTAATCTTTACTTTCCCAGCAGGTGAAGCTAGTAATGGCTTATCAGGATCGTTAGTAGAGAAAACGGCGAGTCAATGGTTTAACGTAATCAACAATAGATTTAGTACATTGGGTGGAAATAATAATAATAGACTTGCTCGGCAAAGATCAAAAGAATTAATTCTTTCACTTACACCAAAAGATAATGTAATAGAATAAGATATTTCTGAAATCTTTATTAAACTATTTATGAAAAAAGTAATTATCATTTTTCTCCTGTCTGTGTTAGTCGCTTTTCTCCCACAACAAAGCAACGCACAGCCCAATAATCAAACTGTCTTTGTCACAACTTCGTGGTTAGCGGAACATATCAACGATCCGTCGCTTGTCATCCTTCATGTTGCGCCAATCCGCCGCGATTACGAGAGGGGGCATATCCTGGGCGCGCGGTTTCTCTGGTATGGGTGGATGTATATGTCGAATACAGAACTCAGCGCCGAGCTGTTACCGGTAGAACAACTTGATACAACGCTTGAAGCGCTCGGTGTTTCCAATGATTCGCGAATTATTCTTTGCGGCATCGGCGGAAATGTAAATCAGATTGCGCGCATCTTCGTTACGCTGGATTATCTCGGTATGGGAGACAAAACATCAATCCTTGATGGCGGAATAGATGCATGGAAATCAGAAGGACGACAAGTGACGAAGGAAATATCTGTTATTAAACGAGGCACGTTTACACCACATCTCAAAAAGAGTGTATTCGTCGACGCTGAGTTTGTAAAATCGAATCTGAACAAATCCAATATCTCCATTGTCGATGTACGCCCGCCTAATATTTATAGCGGTGCGAGCAGTGCAGGTTATTCTCGTGTTGGACATATTCCGGGTGCGGTAAATATCAATTCTTCTACTCTCGTGGATAGTACCAACAAAGTGCTTCCTTTACCGAAGCTTGTTGAAATGTTCAATGCTGCCGGTGTGAAAGAAGGTAACGATGTTATTACATACTGCAATATCGGTGCATCGGCAAGCATTGGCTATGTGGTCGCTAGACATCTTGGCTTCAATGCCTACCTGTACGATGGCTCGTTCGAGGACTGGAGCAGTAGAGAAGAACTACCAATCGAGATTCCAGCAAAGCCGGATTCAATCAAAAAATAGGTTATAGTTACCGCATATCATCGTTTCACAGCGACACCCAAATACAATCATCCTGGGAGAAGCAGTTCAAGTATTTTATCAGTTGCAATAAAAGGCATGATAAGATATCCCTAGGATCATTTTCCTTTTTAGGGTAATTAGGTATTAAAATCCTAAAAGTGTGGAGAGTAATTATTTAGCGCTTTCCCATTTCAAGCAGAATTGATGAAAAAACCATTATTCGACAAAAGGTTAAAGTAAAACCACTCCATATAAACGATCAGGTAAGCATGGTTAGGCGGTGAAGACATCAAATTGAAATCATGGAGAAAATCGAATATTAGATTTTTATTGACTTCACCCGGTCATCCCTATATAAAATATTAAATTTATACACTTGACACTTGCTAAACTGCTCAAACTATATTATATTCTAATCACTCAATTGTTTCTATATTGGTCAATCGGTCGGGATATATTCTATCTGAAAAGTGAATGTTTATCCATCATGAATTTGTTCTTATCATCAATCGTATTTTAATAATTAGTTCTTAAAAAATATTATTATTTTAACAACCAAAAAGGAGAGCAACATGGCTACACTAAAAGAAAAATTGGCACAATTAATTCCCGGTCTTCGCGAGGAAGTTAAGGCGCTCGTGAAAGAACATGGTGCTAAAGTAGTATCTGAAGTTACCGTTGAGCAGTTGTACGGTGGACAGCGAGGAGTAAAGTGTTTAGTATGCGATACGTCTGAGGTTCCACCAGACAAAGGTTTAATCATACGCGGTAGACCAATCGGAGAATTGAGAGATAAATTACCCGAAGAAATATTTTACCTGCTATGCACAGGAGAGCTGCCGGATGCAGCATCTTTAAAATCTCTTCAGTCAGATTTAGAAGCACGGCAAAATGTACCCGCTTATGTATGGGATGTTTTGAAAGCAATGCCGAAGGATTCTCACCCGATGTGCATGTTCGATACAGCAATATTAGTAATGGAGAGAGAATCGATATTCCGCAAGAAGTATAATGAAGGAATGAAGAAGGACGTCTACTGGGAACCGATGCTCGAAGACGCATTGAATATAATTGCAAAACTTCCGGACATCGCTGCAGGAATTTATCGTATGCGGTTTAATAAGGGTGCACGCATTGAACCCAAGAAAGGTATCGACTGGTCGGCAAATTATGTGCATATGCTTGGTCTTCCCGACCCGAACGGTGAATTTACAAAAATGATGCAGCTCTATCTTACATTGCATACCGACCATGAAAGTGGAAACGTAAGCGCCGCAACTACGGCAACAGTTGCCTCGGCACTTTCCGATTTGTATTATGCTGTATCTGCTGGATTAAACGGACTCGCTGGTCCATTGCATGGCCTTGCAAACCAGGAGTGCCTCGGATGGGTTCTGGAAACAAATAAAAAATTCAACGGCAAACCAACACCTGAACAATTGAAAACTTATGCTCAGGAAACACTGAACGCTGGAAGAGTCGTTCCGGGTTACGGACATGCAGTACTAAGAATTACCGACCCGCGCTTCGATGCATTCCTCGCTTTCGGCAAGAAATATTGTTCCAGCGATCCGGTCTTCCAAACTGTTTCTAATGTATTCGATGTAGTACCCGAAGTATTGAAACAAGTACAGAAGATTAAAGATCCGTGGCCCAACGTTGATGCTGGCTCAGGAGCGCTATTGTATCATTACGGAATGACTGAATTCGATTACTACACAGTCCTATTCAGCGTCTCACGTACACTTGGTGTTGCAGCACAAACTATAATTGCTCGTGCAATGGGTTATCCGATTGTTAGACCAAAGTCGGTTACAACCAAGTGGACGAAAGCGCAAGTCACTAAGTAAAATTTCGATCCCAATTGTTGAAGGGGTCGTCCAAAGAGTAATATTAATGTCACCCTGAGCATTTCGCAGGGTGACATTATTTATTTGATTGTCAGATTTTGACAAGGAGTTGACTAAAAAGTCTGGAGTCATGTTATCCTGATCCAGCATTCAGATTATTAAGAACGGGAATTCTGTCTGAGTACTTCTCGTTTAGAATATTCTTACCTTCGAATTATGCCACAAATTTTCATCGCTCACATTGATCTCGATTGTTTCTTCGTATCGGTAGAACGAATTAAGGATTCATCGCTGGCAGGGAAACCGGTAGTAGTTGGCGGGAGGGCATCTGGTCGTGGAGTTGTAGCGTCAGCATCGTATGAAGCGAGGAAATACGGCGTACACTCGGCAATGCCAACCGCACAAGCGCTCAGACTGTGTCCGCAGCTTATCGTTATCTCTGGTCATCATCATGAATATTCTGAAATCTCCGATAGATTATATGAGCGGATGTTAGAAATCGCACCGATTGTCGAGCGTGCTTCTATTGATGAGATGTACTTTGATTTTACCGGTTGTGAAACACTTTATAACAACGACTTACCCGGATACATGAGGAAGCTCCAACTTTTAATCAAATCAGAGTTTAATCTTCCATGTACAATCGCACTCGCTTCAAATAAACTTGTGGCGAAGATTGCAGCGAACACAGTCAAACCTGAAGGAGTCATCTACATTCCGCATGGCGATGAGAAAAGATTTCTTGCTCCACTTCCAATCAGTGTAATACCAGGTGTTGGCAAGAAGACAGAAGAGTTATTAATAAAGAAAGGATTTAAAATTGTTGCTGACCTTCAAGGCGTTCCAGTCGATAAGTTGGTGAACATGCTTGGTGCTCATGGAGAATGGATTCATCGCGCATCTCAAGGTTGCGGTTCAACAACGGTAGAGTCCGAGCATATTGCTAAGAGCATCAGCAGGGAGGAGACGTTTGAACATGATATCTCGGATACTATGGAATTGGAGAAAATTCTTTTTAAATTGGTAGAAGATGTTTGCTCAACACTTCGTTCGAAATCATTTTTGACAAGAACCATTACACTCAAATATCGCACATCAAAATTCGAGACACTCACCCGACAGCAGAGCATCGAACCGACTAATTACGATCCCGATGTTTTTGATACTTCTAAGTCTCTCCTGCACAAGCTGCATGATGGTAAAACTTTTCTTCGGCTCATCGGTGTTGGATTATCAAACTTTGTTGATGAAACACAGAAGGAGTTTGATTTATTTCCATCATCAGTGAAGCGCGAGAAAATGCTTCAAGCTATTGATCGATTGAGAGGGAAGTATGGTGATAAATCAATAAAAATTGGTGGTGTCTGAACCTGAATTTTTAGGATTCATGATAACCTTCGATCACCATACTCCATATATTTATTGCACGGTTATCGTACCCTTCATAGAGGTATGACGAGCACAGTAATATCCGAAAACACCGGCATTGCTGAAAGTAACGGTTTTGCTGCCACCGGATCCAATGTCACCTGTATTCCACGAACCATCGTTGCTGGTTGCGGTGTGAATTACGCTGTCGTTATTCTTGAAGGTTATAATTGTTCCTTTAACTATCGTTATACTCGATGGACTGAAAGCAAAACCTGAAATCGTAATTGTGTTTGGTGGAGGCGTTTTACTTGGCGGAGTGGGATTGTTTTGATATCCAGTTGAATTTGTCGACGAATCTTTACATCCACCAAATGCAATAATCGCTATTACCATCGCAACAAGTATACCTGCATTTATTATTTTTGTCATGATTGTTCTCAATAAAATGTGATTTAACATAGAATAATTACTTACTATTGATAACAACATGGGTATCATTTAAATTCCTTCTTTTGACTTTCTATCTATTTTTAGTATTATTTTAACATCATGGATGTAAAAAGCCGCCAATACAACCTCGATGAAGCATTTTCTTACTGCGCTACCGTTACTCAGGCGCATTACGAGAATTATCCTGTGGCATCATTTTTTCTTCCACAAGAAAAGCGACCCTACATCCAGGCGATCTATGCATTCAGTCGGATTGCAGATGATTATGCTGATGAACAAAATATTTCCAAAGATGAACGTTTGACGAAGCTAAACGATTGGGAAGAGAAACTGCGTCAATGTTACGACGGGAACGCCGATCATCCGGTATTCATCGCATTGAAGGATACAATCAAAAAGAATGATATTCCGATTGATCCGTTAAAAGATTTAATAGCTGCATTTAAGCGCGATGTTATCCAGAATCGATATGATACTTTCGAAGATTTGCTAAGTTATTGTAAGTGCTCCGCAAATCCTGTGGGCAGATTGGTATTGATGATATTTAATTATCGAGACGAGAAATTGTTTGAATTATCTGACTGCATCTGTACCGCTCTCCAGCTTACCAACTTCTGGCAGGATGTGCGAGTTGATAGAGAGAAGGATAGATTGTATATTCCAATTGAAGATATGAGAAAATATGAATATAAATTGCAAGACTGGAACAATGGAGTAATTAATGAGGGATTTCGAAAATTGCTCAGATTTGAAGTTGAACGAACGCGTGAAATGTTTTACAAAGGAGCAGAATTACCGTCTCTCGTTGCAAAGGATTTACAACTTGAATTAAAGCTCATATGGTTTGGTGGAATGGAAATTTTAAAAATGATCGAGAAGAATCGGTTCGAGGTTATTAACAGCAGAACTCAATTGGATGCGTTCAATAAATTTAGAATATTTTTACGTGGTTTAATTTTTAATGATTTATCGAATTATAAAAAGAAGCGAAAGCGGAAGGAGCCATGGGATCTGACATAGCCATTCCAACTTCTATCGGGCTGAAGGGAAGTAAAACGAGTTTTTATTTTTCGTTTTCCTTCCTTCCAAAAAGAAAACGCGATGCGCTGAAAACTGTCTATGCTTTCTGCCGTACCACTGATGATTTAGTTGATAATGCACGCGATGTGAACAGCAAAATCGATGTTCTGCGCAAGTGGCGAACTGAGTTGGAGCTTGCGCTAAATGGGACTTCCTATTACCAGATACTCAATCAGCTCAGCAGTGTGGCAAGGAAATTCCGGATACCGGTGGTTCATTTTTATGAACTATTCAAAGGTGTTGAGATGGACTTAATAAAAAACCGGTACGAGACCTTTGAAGAGCTGAAGGAATATTGTTATCTCGTTGCATCCACTGTCGGACTTATGAGTTTGGGAATATTTGGACCCCGGAATGAGAAGACAAAAGAATATGCAATCAATCTTGGTATTGCGTTACAACTGACAAACATAATTCGAGATGTAGGCATTGACGCAAAGTATGGTAGAATCTACATCCCTCAGGAAGACCTAAAAAGATTCAGTTATTCTGAAGCCGAGCTATTATCTAACAGATATTCGACATCGTTTCGTGAGATGATGGAGTTCGAGGCAAAAAGGGCTGAGGAATATTTTCAGAAAGCACAGGAGTCGCTTCCAAAGGAAGACAAGCGCGTAATGTTTGCCGCGAAGATAATGGAGAGAATATATTATCATACACTTCTCCGAATCAAGGAAGCCGATTATAATGTGTTCAGTAAAAAAGTCACCTTGCCCCGATTCCTTCAATTTGCAATTGCGGTGAAGTATTGGGTTAAGCAGAGGATACTGGGGAGATGATATTGGTGAATGGTTAATTTGTTAAATGGTTAATTGCCAATACTGAATCTCCGATCCGAAATTTTAAATCTAAAATCATAAATGTATGATGTTATAATCATCGGTGGTGGGTTAAGTGGACTTGCCGCCGCGGTAAAATTATCCTTAGCTGGTCTCCATGTTGCGCTTTTCGAGAAGTCGCCAAAATTAGGAGGACGATGTTATTCATACATAGATAAAAAGACTAGCGATGTCGTTGACAACGGTCAGCATGTACTCCTCGGCGCTTATCACAACCTATTACACTATTTGGATTTAATAGATACAAAACATCTTCTTAAGTGTGAGCCCGCCCTCAGCATGACGTTTTATCATCCAATAAAGGGTCAGGGAAAATTTAAAATCTCATCTCTTCCTAAACCGTTCCATCTGACAGCAGGAATGCTGAAGTTCAAATTGTTATCATTTAAAGATCGGCAACGTCTCTTAAAAGTCGGGATGGATTTAAAGAAGTGGGATGAAAAAACAGAGATACGGTTGCGACCACTGACAATTAAGGAATGGTTGGTCGGGTTAAAACAATCGGAGGAAGCTCGGAAAAGTTTATGGTACCCGATTGCGGTATCCGTAATGAACGAGTTGCCAGATAAAGCATCAGCACTCTTGTTTGCGCGAGCGCTTCGTAAAGGTTTCCTTGGAAAAAAATCAGATTCGGCAATCCTTATACCGCAAGTCGGACAAACAGAACTATACGTTCAACCTGCCGAAGAATTACTTGCTAAACATGAAGCAAAAATATTTACCAATACAGAAGTCGATTCAATTGAGGTAAATGGTGGAAAGGTCACCGGTATTTATACACTCGATGGAAAACATGTCAAAGCGGGAAACGTGATAAGCACAATTCCACATTATGCTTTGCAAAAAATAATTCCCAAAATATTCGGCAACGAGCCACCTTTTATTCATTTAGAAAAACTTAAATTATCACCGATAATTTCGATTCATTTCTGGTTCGATAGTGAATTTATGGAAATAGATTATTTAGGTCTTATAGATAAGAATATTCAATGGATCTTCAACCGACGAAGGATTATGAATGAAACTCACAAATCAACTGGTTTCATTTGTGCTGTAATCAGCGGCGCCCATGATTATATTGATATGCCCAAAGAAAAACTTCTCTCGCTTGCTATGAAAGATATTCATGATATATTCCCGAATAGCAGGAGAGCGAAGTTAACTCATTCCATAATCATCAAAGAACGGCGCGCAACATTTTCACCCACTCCTGCTGTTGAACCATTTCGCTGTTCAACTGAAACACCAATCAAAAAATTTTATCTGGCGGGTGATTGGACAAACACAGGTTACCCCGCAACAATTGAGGGAGCTGTAATGAGTGGCTTCAAGGCGGCGTATCTCATAATTCAACGGTAGTTGGATACGAGCGTTAAGTTATGAACGGCGCGATTGCGTTCGAGATCAGATATTCTAATGGAATCATCGTAATGAACAGTATAATTGCGACAAGCCATTTCCATGGAATCATTTTTGTATCGTGAATGATTATTATTGTTAGGAAGAGAATTGTCAAAGAGAAAAAGCACAGGCAGATAATCGAAATCGTGGGATCGGTTAATTTGAAAAGTGATAGAGAGAAACTTTCGTCGACGAGTAATGTCGTTTTGTTGTGAATTAATAATTGCAAGAAAACCGTGATCGTCTCAGGCAGGCGAGCGCTTGCATTCACGAATGCCATCGCTGCCGCAAACAAATTTCTCGGATTATTAAGATAAAAACCAAATGATACCAGTGCCAAAAGAAACGTCCAAGCTGGTCCGGCTGCTGCTGCCACCGGACTTGAGAAAGACATTCCGTGAAAGTCGATGTACACTATGTTACTGCTGCTGATTGCTTCTTGTTTGCTGGCAATTTTGTCCACTATAAAGTGAGCGTATTGATGAGTAACGACTGAAATCAGGACGGCAAGAAGAAAGGCAGGTATTCCGATCGTGATCAGAGTTTTAGCTGGATATTTTGGTTCGTCTTCTAGTAAAGCCATATTTTTTTCTCTTGGAAGGTTAAGATAAATTATTTTTTACTGATTTTCAAGATATTATTTGTTTTTTCATCTGGAAGATGGTAATTTATTATCTTATAAAGTGTATAAGAAATTTCAAGGAATTTGAATGCAAGATTTTTTCAATGAATTAGGATGGCGAGGATTTATTCATTCCTTCACCCCGGGGATTGAAAAACACCTGCTGGAGAATCAGGTAACGGCATATATCGGTTTTGATCCAACTGCCTCAAGTTTACACATCGGTTCACTATTGCCGATCATGGGATTGGTTCATTTCCAAAAAGCAGGTCATATTCCGATTGCAATTGCAGGTGGTGGGACTGGAATGGTTGGTGATCCGAGCGGTAAAACACAAGAAAGGAAATTACTTTCTCTTGAAGATCTCGAAGCTAATCTTGTGGGAATTAAAAAACAGCTTTCACAGTTTTTAGATTTTAATGCAAAGAATAATCCTGCCAAACTTGTAAACAATGCTGATTGGCTGACAAAAATTTCGATGATGGAATTCCTGCGCGATGTTGGAAAACATTTCTCAGTAAACGAGATGCTCGCGAAGGAATCTGTAAAAGCACGCATAGAACAGGAACAGGGAATGTCGTTTACAGAATTTACTTATTCATTGCTCCAGTCCTACGATTATCTCGAGTTATACGATCGATATAAATGCACGCTTCAGATGGGTGGGAGTGATCAGTGGGGAAATATTACTTCGGGTATTGATTTGATTCGAAGGTTACGGGGTGCAGATGCACATGCGATTGTTTTTCCTTTAATAACAACTTCAACAGGCGTGAAGTTCGGTAAGACGGAAGGCGGAACAATCTGGCTGGATCCTGAACGGACTTCGCCTTACAGATTTTATCAATACTGGTACAATACGGATGACCGGGATGTTGTGAAGTATTTGAAGTATTTCACGCTTCTTCCTGAAGAAAAAATAAAAGAGCTTGAAAAAGTTGCCGGTTCGGCGCCGGAGAAACGCGATGCACAAATAACACTTGCACAAGAAGTGACAAGAATGCTTCATGGCGAGACCGCGCTCGATCAAGCGGTGAAAGCATCAATAATATTCTTTGGCGGAGAAATAAAAGATGTCAGCGAAAAAGAATTGGTGGATATTTTCAGCGATGTTCCATCAACAGAAATTCCAAAAGATCAACTCGGCGGTGCTGGATTACCGTTAATTGACATCATGGTAACTGCCAGAGTTGCAAAATCAAAAGGAGAAGCTCGTCGAGCGATTCAAGGTGGTGGGATATACCTCGAAAACATTCGCGTGGCAGATGTAGAAAAGAAAGTTACTGTTAATGATGCATTCCACGGAAAGTTCATTGTTTTAAGAAAAGGTGCGCGGAATTATTGGTTAGTGAAGGTGGTGTAAATGGAAATACAAATCTCATACGGTAAAGGTAAAATCGAATTCTCTACTGATCCATCGCTTGCCAACTGGCACATCATCAAACCGAAATTTCAAGAAGCTGTTCTGAATCCGGAGGAAGTTTTCCAAACGGCGTGCAACAGTCCAATCGGCTGTCAGCCGCTAAAAGAAATTATTAAACCGGATGATCGAGTTGTAATTGTTACATCCGACGGTACACGCTCGGTTCCAAACCAGATATTGATACCTATGATTATCAAAATGCTTCCAGTACCGGCTGAGAACATAACTATACTTCTTGGAAACGGGACACATCGGAGAAACACACCAAAAGAGATAGAAGAGATGTTCGGCGTCGAGCTTGCTAATACATTACGAATCGTAAATCATGATGCTTTTGATACAAGGCAGAATCAGTTGGTGGGAAAGACAGCAAGCAAAGGAAGTGTTTATGTTAACAAACTTTACCTGCAGGCAAGTAAACGAATTGTACTCGGTTTTATCGAGCCGCATTTCTTTGCTGGATTTTCAGGAGGTGCAAAAGGTGTTATACCGGGCATTGCAGGAATTGAAACAATCCTTCATCTTCATCGTGCGGAATTGATTGCTCATCCAAAAAGTACTTGGGGTGAGATGGTCAATAATCCAATTCAAAACGAGATTGCTGAGATGATAAAAATGTGTCCGCCTGATTTTCTTGTTAATGTTACACTCAATTCTGAAAAACAAATCACAGGTTTTTACGCCGGGAATTATACCGATGCACACAAACAGGGCTGCACGCAAGTGAAAGAATCATCTATGATTCCTGTGTCTCATAAAATTCCGATTGTGATAACTTCGAACAGTGGTTACCCACTCGATCAAAATCTTTATCAAACAGTTAAGGGAATATCAGCCGCTGCTCGGATTGTGGAGCAGGGTGGAATTATTTTCGTTGCAAGCGAGTGTGCTGACGGAATACCAAGCAACGGTAACTTTGCTCAAATAATGATGCAGGGTTCTTCACCTAACGACGTTCTCCATTGGATTCTTAATCAGAGAACCCCCGTGCTCGATCAATGGCAAGGACAAATTCTTGCAAGTATTTTAAAGAAAACAGATGTTGCAATTTACTCTTCCATACCATCCGATACTGTTAAAACATTAAAACTCACCCCTATTGATAACTTGCAAACTGCAGTGACTGATCGGATTAGCTCGCTTGGTAACGGAGTTGACGTTGCAATTATTCCAGATGGACCGCTGACAATAGCGTCGGTCGAATCTTAGTGGTTATCTATTGTTTTTGATTCTAATGGTTGTGAGGTTTTGGCAGTCTCACCATCGTGGTTTCCATTTCCGATATTGAAAATAGAATGAAGAATCCCGAATTGACCCGCAATGACAACGATTGCGCAACATGTGAGAAGGAAAGCTGAAAGAATATTTCTCACAGATAAATTCATAAATCAAATATGCAATCAAAATTGGACCGTTGGTTGCATTTGGCACTGATTGAGATACATCACGAGCGGAAATGGCAGAAAGAAATATAATTAAATAGAATTCCTCAAATTGTGTCATTTTAAGAACGATTTGCTTGTTTAGTGATTAGAAATTTTGTATTTTCATTCGTTTTAATGAAAGATTATATCAATTACATAATATATCCTAACGCGAAGTCTTATCTTTTCAGATGGATTACAACATCTATCCTTCTGGGTGTACTTATCCTTCTCAGTCAATCTGATTTGCGCGCCCAGACAGATTCTTCATTAGCAACAATTTTGGCACGAGCATATTCAATGCTTCAGGTTAATTCACCTGATGCTGAAATATTATTTGAAAAAGCTACTGCGATGGACCCCAGTAATGTTTCTGTGAGAAAGCAACTTGGCTATATTTATAATTCGAATAAAAAATATGATATGGCTCTTCAGCAATATACAATAGCCGACAGTTTGAGTCCCTCCGACACAACGAAATTGAATATGGCTCATGCGTTGGTATTGTTAAATCGTAAAAAAGAGGCTAAGTCAATAGTACGTCAACTTCAAAAAAGTAGCTCGCCCGATATTCGTAATCGGGTAGCATCACAATTTCCAGAATCGTTCTTATCATCGCCTTCTGTATGGTGGACACGCATCTATTTAGCGCCGTATTATGATACCCGGTGGAAAACTTCTTTTTATTATGCCAATCTTCAACAGGGGTATTATCTGACTGATGATAGGATATTCAGCGCTTATAGTTTTCTATCTATGTCCGGTGATGTCAGATCGAAAGGAGGGCTTTCTCCCGTTATTTTTTCAGATAATGCAGTCATCGTTGGTATTGGATTGAATACAAAACCGTTTATTGGATTTCAATTTAATTTACAGCAAGGTGTCGCATTCGATTTAATCAAACGGCGCACAAGAGCAAGCGTTATGGGTGATTTTAGGGCGGTCGCAATTTATGGCAATGGGATATATCCATCCTTCAGCTTACACAATGATATGCAATTTCCACTCTCTTTTTTAGCTGATGTCTATTCCTCGTTGGGTTATTATTCCAGATATAAAAATTGTATTTGGTATTTGCAAGTGAAAACAGGGCTTCGCATGATTGAGATATCGAATAGTGTGATGGATTTGTATTTGAAAGGTGCGTTAGTTCGGGACACAGAAAAAGAATATTACAACAATCAGCTCGAAGGTGCAATTGGACTTCGGATTATTCCGGATCTTATATGGGGATTATACCTAATAGGGGAATTTAATCGTGGTTATTACTGGAATGTGGGCACAACACAAAATCCTTATGATAATTATTATAACAGTTTTAGATTTTTCATTATCTATGATCGGACGTTCTAATCTATGATTGATTGGTTGATAGAATTTTTCCGTTCATCGTATGCGCCTCTGTACATGGCAACATATATTGTGGCGACCTTTCTTTTTATAAGTGGTCTCGATGATATTTTTGTGGATATGTACTATTGGTTTCATCATATCTTCATGAAGAAAAAATTCAATAAGTTCAGGTACGAATCTCCTGAAAAGATTCATCAAATTGCCGAAAAACCAATCGCTATTTACATCCCAGCGTGGCACGAGTATGATGTGATTGATAAAATGCTCATGAATGCGTGCCGCACAATTCAGTACAAGAGTTACGATATCTTTGTCGGTGTCTACCCGAATGATCCTGCAACAATATTAAAGGTAGAGGGGATCAGCAAACAATTTCCAAATGTTCATGCTGTTGTTTCCGATAAGGAAGGACCGACAACAAAAGCAGACAACCTTAACCAGATCCATGAAGGGATGCTTCGATGGGAAAACAGAACGGGTGTACGCTATGATATTATCGTAATGCATGATTCGGAGGACATTATTCATCCAATGTCGCTGAAGATACAAAATGCATTGATTCCGGAATATGATATGGTACAAATGCCTGTCTTTCCGCTACACACGAGCCACGCGAATCTTGTTCACTGGACCTACTCTGATGAATTTGCAGAGTACCACACCAAAGATTTATTTGTGAGACAACACTTTAGCGGATTTGTACCTTCTGCCGGTGTTGGCACTGCCTTCAATCGATGGATTATTGAATTTATCGGAACTTCGTTTGCAAAAAATATCTTCCGAGCAAAATCGCTGACTGAAGATTATGACATGGCTCTTCGTCTTGCACTCGGGAAAGCCAAAATGCTCTTCGTGTACAAACCTTTTGGCATCAATTGTTCAACACGAGGATATTTTCCACACTCGATGAAAGCTTCCATCCGGCAGAAGAGCAGGTGGATAACAGGAATCTGCCTTCAATCCTGGCAGACAATGGGTTGGAAAGGCGATGCAAAATTTAGATTTGTACTTTATCGTGATCGAAAGGCGGTTGTTACGAACATCATCAATTTATTTGCGTACATCGTCATTTTGTATCTTATCATGTACGAATCAATAAGATTTGGTTTCGCCGTTTATAGTGAGCTTCCGCCTATTGTAATAAAAGGAACAATCTTGTGGGATCTCGTTGTAATTGATAGCGTTCTTATGTTATGGCGTATCGTGCATCGTTTTATTACGGTTCGGCGTGTGTACGGTGCATGGGCTGGAGTTTTGAGCATTATTCGTTTACCGGTCTCCAATATTATTAATTTCAGCGCAACAGGAAGAGCGCTTTATCAGTTTACAAAATCTACATTGCGGAAGAAAGAACTCAAGTGGGAGAAGACGGCACATCACTTCCCAGTTGCAACCGAGCATTTAAACCACTAAATTTCATTTCTTATTTAAGTGAGAAAAGCATGACAATAAATATTCGAATACTTTATGTTGATGATGAAGAAGAGTTAAGGTTTCTCGTGGAGAATCAACTAACTACTGAAGGATTCTTCCTCGAAACTGCAGATGATGGGGATACCGCCATTAAGATGTTAAAAGAAAATTCGTACGACATAATTTTACTTGATATTCGTATGCCGCGGGTCAACGGAATTGAAGTTCTGAAGTACATTAAAAAACAAAAATTAAATACACGAGTTATTATGCTCACTGCCGTGGATGATTTATCCGTGGCTCTCGAAGCTGTAAAAAATGGGGCAATCGATTATCTTACTAAGCCATACGAATTCGAAACTCTGATAAAAGCTATTCAAAGGGTTGTTGCGAAATAGAATATTTGCATATCAGGGAGATAAAATTCGGGTAACTATCCTCAAATCCGATATAGAAGATGAATAAGGCCATAATAAGTTCATCGGACAGATAGATATTCCACATTTATCGGATTAGAGTGAGGATATAGCTCAATCAGATTGTAAAAGTAGGTACCATCGGTGTTTCAAGCGTTGGGATAAAAAGAAGAAGAGATGGATTTCCCAT
>Ga0315286_10002204_pt1 | contig 18123 bp, 13 predicted proteins | sample YL17G10_0_MG_FD_205038 | JGI IMG/M metagenome (GOLD analysis project Ga0315286, IMG submission 205038) | Sediment microbial communities from Yellowstone Lake, YNP, Wyoming, USA - YL17G10_0 | ecosystem: Environmental > Aquatic > Freshwater > Lake > Sediment | place: USA: Wyoming | collected...
CCGCGTTCTACAACGTCACGACCAAATCACCACTCACCGGCGCGATACTATCAGCTCACTCGGGTGGCCATTGGGGGCCGATGCTCAGGAAGACGGGCTATGACGGTATCGTCTTCAAGGGCAGATCGCCCAAACCAGTCTATCTCCTGCTGACGGACAACGGTCCCGAGCTCAAGGACGCCTCGGACCTATGGGGTAAGAATGTCTTTGAGACGATCGAAGCCCTCGAGAAGAAGCACGAGAAGGCCAGGGCCACGGTCATAGGGCCGGCCGGCGAGAAGCTCGTCAGGTACGCGGCCATAATGAACGACATGAACAGGGCCGCCGGGAGAGGCGGTGTGGGAGCGGTCATGGGCTCCAAGAACCTGAAGGCCGTGGTCGTCCATGGGACGAAGGAGGTCCCTCAAGCGGACCCGGAGAAGTTGAGAGAGACCTTCAAGATGGCCACGGCGACCGTGAAGGAGAAGTCGGCCGCGTTCAGCAAGTACGGGACATCCATGGTGGTCGGTATCACTGGCAAGGCAGGAACGATCCCCACGCGGAACTTCCAGTCGGGCAACTTCCCCGAGTTCGAGAAGATAGGAGGAGATGCTTTCGTCAACAATCACGTCACCAAGAACACGGCATGCGCCAGATGCCCCCTGCATTGCGGGAAGATGTCCAAGACGGACAAGTATGGCACGACCACGGAGGGGCCGGAATACGAGACCCTGGCGATGTTCGGCGCCAACCTCGGCAACTCCAGCCTCGACTCGATCATCCATGCGAATCACCTCTGCAACATGTACGGGATGGACACGATCTCGTGCGCGGACACAATAGCGTGCGCGTACGAACTGTTCGAGAAGGGCATCATCTCGGAGAAGGACACTGGCGGGATCAAGCTGGCGTGGGGCGACCCCGATGCTATGCTGAAATTGGTGGAGCTGACGGGGAAGCGCGAAGGTTTTGGCAGGCTCATAGGTGAGGGGTCGAGGAGGCTCGCGGCGAAGTACGGACCAGAGGCTTCCAAGTACGCGATGAATGTGAAGGGCATGGAGTTCCCGGGGTACGACCCGAGAGGCATCCAGGGCATGTCCCTCGCATTCGCCACATCCACCAGAGGGGCCTGTCACTTGAGGGCCACGATGTACGTCCCAGAGCTTTTCCAGGGCGTGCTGGACAGGTTCACGGTCAAGGGCAAGGCCCAGCCCCTCAAGGACCTGCAGGAGCTGTTCACCGTCTACGACTGCATGGTCCTCTGCAAGTTCGGGGCAAGGAACGCCTTCGCGAACTCATGGGACAACATGGTCACGCTCTGCAACGCCGCGACCGGGTTCGGATACACGGTCGATGACCTGAAGAAGGTCGGGGCGAGGGCTTGGACGGTCGAGCGGCTGTTCAACCTGCGCGAAGGCCTATCAAGGCAAGATGACACGCTGCCCGATAGGCTCTTCACACTGCCGATCCCGGACGGCCCGTCAAAAGGGGCTGTGGTCAACAAAGCCGATTTCGAGAAGGAGCTGGATAGCTACTACGCCATATGGGGTTGGACGAAGGAAGGGGTTCCGACGAGGGAGGCCCTCGACGGGCTGGGCCTCAGGGCATAGTCTGGAATGCCGGCAAGACTTCCATCTCAACCTTGCCAGGGGGGCATTATCAACCCTGATACTTGCTTCTCGACAGTATATGAACCCTACCTGACCTAGTTCGTCCGGTGCGTTTCGTTGATCGAAGCCAATGGATTGTGCAAGGATTACGGCAACGTGAGAGCGCTCAATGACGTCAGTCTCAAGGTGAAAAGAGGCGAGATATTCGGCTTCTTCGGACCGAATGGGGCTGGCAAGACCACGTGCATCAAGGTTCTTTGCGGTCTCACGAAACCAACTGGAGGCGACGCGACCGTCCTGGACATCGACGTGGGCAAGCATCCAGTCTGGATCAGGGACAACATCGCGGTGCTGTCCGAGGAGACCAGATTCTACGAGGAGATGACCCCTCGCAAGTACCTCAACATGTTCGGGAAGCTCATGCTGATGAAGAAACCCGAGAGGTTGAAGGCTATCAACAACGCAGCGGACCTTGCCGATCTCCGCGGCTATCTGGACAAGAGGATCTCGGTTCTGTCTCAGGGTGAGCGCCAGAGGGTCTCGCTGGCTAGGGTCCTGTTGGCGGACTGTCCGCTGCTGTTCCTGGACGAACCATTCGAGGGCGTCGACATCATCCACAGGAAAGCGGTTAGAGAACACCTCAAGGACTATGTCACGAAAGGCAACACGATCTTCTTCACCTCGCATAATCTGCTCGAGGCTGAACACATAGTCGACAGGTTCGCATTCATCAATGAGGGCAATCTGATAGCGGTCGGAACCGCCCAGGAGCTGAAGGAGAAGTACCTGGTCCCTTCATACATACTGCATGTATCCGACCCGGAGAAGGCTCGCGAAGTACTGAACGGAAGCTTGCCCCTGCAATTCCTAAAGGTCGTTGAGGGTCAGGTGGCCATCACCCTTTCGAGAAGGGGCGATGCGCCACGAGTCGCGAAGATACTCGTGGAATCAGGCGTCGACATCTTCGAGATGCGCACGACTGGGACGATGGAAGAGGTCTTCGAGAGGATTGCGAAAGGTGATGCTTCATGAGCAGGAAATCGAAGAAGAAGCAGGCCGAGGAACAGATCCAGGCGCAGTCCGCCATCGAACCTGACTCCGAGCCGGCGCCACCCGCGCCCGATTCAGAGCCCACTCCGGAACCGGTCCAAGCGCCATCACAGGAGCAGCAGCCTTTAGAAGTACTAGCGACTCCGGAGTCATCAGCCACGTCTCCTGCGGTTACACCGATTGCAGACGACGAGCTTCCACCGCCTCCCGCGGACCTTGCAGAAACGACGAAGAAGTTTCCACCGATCAAGACACGAAAGCCGGGAGCCAGCGCGGCTCTCAGACGCGCCGGGGCTATTTTCGGCAAGGACGCGCGCACGATCGCAAAGCACGGGCTGATCAGTTCGGTCATACTCCTCGTGTTCCTGATGGTGATGTTCTACATCGCGAGCTACGCGATGTTCATGTTCGTCTCGACGGATCTTGGAGGGAAAGGGAACGGTGGGGACGGGAACAACACCGGTGAAAACAATGGTCCGAACCTCGGTAACGACGGCTCGCTTGTTGCGAGCGCAGGCACAAACCAGATCATCTCCGCGGGTACCAGCATAACCCTAGACTCTTCGGGGACCGAGCATGCAGCCGCCCTCATGTTCGTCCAATGGTCGATCGAGAATCAGAACAAATCTGGCTGGTCTGATTCGCCCTCAGTGTACGGACCTAGTGCTCAATACAGGTTCTACGAAAAAGGTAACTTCACAGTCCATCTCACGGTGGTCGATGCTAGATGGAACCTAGCCGAGGCCAACTTCACCGTCAGGGTGAACCCGTCGACTGACACCCCGCCAACACTGGTCATCGTATTCAATGGGACTGACCCTAACAACGTTACATACGGAACGTCAGCCTTCTTCGATGCGTCAGACTCCACCGGCAATGTCGTCAACTGGACCTGGAAGATCCAGGATGTAGTTGACCAGACGAGATATAAACCGAAGATCAACTACAGCTTCGACAGTACGGGCAACAAGCAGATGATGCTCACAATAAGAGATGCATCGGGCAACACTGCCACTATCGACCAGTCCGTCAATGTCAAACCCTCGGACAACACAGATTTCAGCTGGCCGAGCGCAAAAATGAACGATCTTCCGCAGAGCGTCCATGTGGGTGATACTGTCACGCTCGATGCGTCGGCCTCATCCGACGACAAGGGCATAGCCGAGTACGTCTGGTACGTCCAGCTGAACAACACTCGGACCCGGTTGACCGGGCAGACGACCTCGTTCGTCGCCAACGGTTTCGGCAGCTACGACATCAAGCTTGTCGTCAAGGACCAAGCGGGCAACGCTGGGACCGATGAGAGGTCCGTCCTCGCCCTGACCGCGGGCATGAAGGAGCCGTCCATGGTCTCATGGATGAGCACACCGCTCGGCCAAGACATACCGTTCAACGTCCTCACATTCGCCTACGGGACATCGCTCCTCGCATCGGTCATCTATCTCGGAGGGCTGTTCGCCAAAGGATTCTCGCACGAGATCCAGAAGGGGACAGCGAAGACCCTGTTCTTCGCACCGATTTCGGTAACCAACATGGTGTTCGCGAAGCTGCTCTATCCGTTGATCATAGGCCCGCTGTTCATCTTCCCATTGCTGATGATCTCGCTCATGCCTTTGCAGCAGGATCCGATGCAGGTTTTGGAGATAGGCATAGTCTCCTACATCTTCACCGCTCTGGTGCTGATTTCAGCGGCATACGGCTCGTGCATGATATATGCGGCCACAAAGAGGATGTCTGTGAAACCGACAGTCATGGCGAGGTCGTTCATGTACCTCTCGCTCGTCGGGACGCTTTCGGTATTCACAGGGCTCGCCTTCATGTTTGACGAGTGGTTCGCCACTGACTCGTGGAACAAGATGTCCGAGGAACTAGGCCCGAATATCGCCATGTTCTCGCCGTTCCACCAGGGAGGGCTCGTCCTCCAGAACCTGCTGTTCGGAGCACCCTTGAACCTCGACTGGATAGTGTTCATCATACCGGTCGTCCTGATAGTCGGTGGCATCCTCGCCTCGAGGAAGCTGTACGGCGACATCTTCTCACGAGAATGAGGACGGCGAAAGGGTAATCCTCCCGCGCACCGTTGAAAGACAGCGTGAGGATCTGCATACCGTGCCAATCCCCAGGAGGACCGGAAGGAGCCGTCACTGCACCTCTGGAGGAATCTGAGGTATTGGACTACTACGAGCTGGATAGTGACGGCAGCTTCGAGCAAGTAGCACAGACTCGACAATGCGCTGGCGCATGCTCCGATGCGGTCGAGGGGGTTACGAGACGAGACGTCAAGACAATCATCGTCGCCGGCATCTCCCCGAACTCCTTACTGAAGTTCAAGAACGCTGGAATCAGAGTGCTCAAGGCGAATTCTCAATCCGTCCGAGAGTTGATTGACGCGTTGGCGACGAACAGACTTGAAGAGATCGGGATAGACCAGTTCGCCAAGTTGAGAAGATAGAAAGTGAAACTGAGAAGGGGTTTGCGGTCGTCGTCTCAGAGCGCATCCAACTTGGCCTTGTTCGCCTGGCACTCTTTTCCAAGCCTCTCCATGACTCTGGCCGCTTCGGCCATAAGGTTCTTCGCGATCACAGACGAATCCAGGTAGAATCTTGCCGAGGTCTCCTCGATCTTCCGGGCGAACTTCGCGGCCGCTTTCACATCTACGCCCTTTGGAGTTCTCGTGTCTATAAGGTAGTTCTCACGTCTCATGTCCTGGATGGGTTCGAGTATCATCTCATTGAGCTTCTGCTGCCTCGTGAATTCGAGCAACTCCCCGCGCTTCTTGTGTGCAACGGCTAGACTCCTGAACATCTCTGCAGCCGGGGCGGCTTTGGGTTCCTTTGCCAACTCTTCATACACCCCTGCTGCGCCCTTCTCCAGCTCAAGGGCGAACCTGATCACCGACCCGAAGGTCGTGCATTCCGGGAAGTCGCATTCAACCATCAAAACCACCTAGTTATGACAACCTTCCTGTCCGTAAAGAACTTTATGGCATCCTGTCCCTGTCCATGAAGGTCTCCGAAGAACGAGTCCTTGTACCCTGCAAACGGGAAGTAGGCCATCGCAGCGACAATGCCCACGTTGATACCTATGTTCCCGCACTGGCACCGGTGTCTGAACTCTCGGGCCGTCTTGCCGCTCGATGTGTAGACGGATGCGGCGTTTCCGAACGGGCTGGAGTGGATGAAGTCAATCGCCTGGTCCATGCTGTCCATCCTGAGATATGTGACTACGGGTCCGAAGATCTCTTCCTTCGCAACCTTCATGTCAGGCGTCACCTGGTCGATCACTGTGGGGCCGACGAAATGCCCCTTCTCATAGCCTGGGACCTTCGCATTCCTCCCATCAAGGAGGATCTTCGCGCCATCGTGCTCGGCGGAATCGATGTACTCGATGACCTTCTTCTTCGCCTTGGCGGATACCACCGGACCCATGTTGACGCTCTCGTCCAGGCCGTAACCCATCCTGATCTTCTTCGAACCTTCAAGCCACTTCTTCAAGAGCGAATCTCCGATGTTGCCTATGGCAACCAGGTTCGAGCCGGCCAGGCATCTTTGTCCTGCGCAGCCGTAGTACGATGCCAGCATGTTCGAGACCGTCCTGTCCAACACAGCGTCGGGCATCACAATCAGAGAGTTCTTCGCTCCTCCCTGAGCCTGGACCCTCTTCCCATACTCCGCAGAGTGCTTGTAGATGTACTTGGCAACGGGGGACGACCCGACGAACGAGATGCCCTTGACCTTAGGATGCTCCATCATGGTGTCCGAGACCTCATGGCTCCCGTTGACGAGGTTGAGCACGCCCGGTGGGAATCCTGCCTGCTCGACGAGCTTCGTCAGGTAGTTCTGGGTGAGCGGCACCTGGCTTGATGGCTTCAGTATGTAGGTGTTGCCGGTCGCGACGGCATAGGGCCAGAACCAGTACGGAATCATTGCTGGGAAGTTGAACGGGCAGATTGCGCCGAATACTCCGAGAGGAGTGATGACGGCATCTTCGTCGATCCCTTCGGCCGCGCCATCCTCCAAGTTGTAGCCCATCATCAGGGATGGTATTCCCGCTGCTACCTCCACGTTCTCGATGGTTCTCCTCGTCTCTCCCCGAGCCTCATCGATCGTCTTGCCCTGCTCCTGAACCATGATTCTGGCAACGTCCTCGAAATTCTGCTCCATCAGCTCCTTGAGCTTGAAGAATATCCTCGCCCTCGTGATAGGAGGTGTGTCTCTCCACGCCAGCCATGCCTCGTCGGCGATCTCGATCGCTGCCTTAGTCTCGTCGGCGGTGGACATGGGCACTTGACCTATGATCTCGCCAGTGGATGGGTTCTCGATATCGATTACCTTGCTGGAGGTGGAATCGACCCATTCGCCGTTCACAAAGTTCTTCAATACCCCGTAGTTCTTCTTCACTTCAGACAAGAGTGCCATGCTATCCTTTCTCCCACGCTAGTTTCAGCCAATATCACCCGGCCAGAAGAATCTGCATCTGCTCGAAGAGACGTGCATTCACAGCAGCCGAATTTTCAAGAAGAAACAGTGCTGTGTTCTCGGAGAACATAGCAGAGACATTCTCGCATCCCCCAAATCCTTGTTTCATTCTATCGTTCCATTCGGAAGATATTCAGCTTTTTGTGCCCAAACCTGCAGATACATCAGCAAATCGTGGCCTTATTCGCCCGAATGTGCTACCTCATAATATATATTGTGGTTCGATGGCGCGTGTTGGTGATGCCTATCTAGACACCTACATCGATAGCCTGGCTGCGCCGAGTCTTCAAGCGCTTCAAGGCCTTGGGTTTGGTCTCTCACGAATTGCGAATTTCGGAATCAGAATTCGAAAGGTGTGCCGATGTAGCCGGAAAACGAGGATGCAGAGTGGTGTCAACCATACTTCTGCTCCCACTGTTCAATCATCTTGTGGTATCTTTCATGCACGCCAGGTCCCATGACCTCTTCCTCGACCCTCTCGAAACCTTTCTCGAGCTCCTTCTGGTCCTCCTCGTCGAGGATTTGATTTGCCAGCGGATAGAGGACTTCATCCTCTTTCCGGATGTGCCTCGAGAGCAGGTCCACGTAGGCGCGAGAAGACTTGATCAGACCTTCCCTTGTGGCCTTCGACATCTTCTCCTTCGACAGCTTGTCGAGACTCTTGACATGCGCCCTGCCATCCTGGTGCTCTTTCATCATGACGGCGATAGGGCCGACCTCACCCGAGACCCCCCTCTCCATCATCTTCTCGAAGAGCAGCTTCTCCTCCTTTGTGTGATGGCATTTATCGGCGAAGTTCTTCAGGAAATCCACTGCGCCGACGTAAAGTCCCGGGTCGATGTCCTGCCCCGTCTCGAGCCTGTTGCTCGCTTTGGTCAGTATCCCAAGCATCCTCTCGATGACTCGGTGCTCGTCCATGAGGTCGTCCGTTGGCAGCACGCTCTTCACATCTCCGACCGGGAGAATTCCGAGAAAGGAGATATCTATTCCGCCTGACTGACAAGATCCCGGACCATCCACGAATGGTAGAATAGAAACGCGATGAAAGGGTTTGAAAGGATCGGCTAAAGCCCGGCCTTCTTCGTCTCCTCCTTGAGTGCCGACTCGAGGATGTCCAGGCCCTTCGCCAACAGATCCTGCTTGATGATCAACGGCGGGTGCAGCCTGATTACGTTGCCGTACTGGCCGGCGGTCAAGATGTACAGCCCGTGCTTGAAGCAGTTCAGCTGGATGTTCCTCGTCAGCTCCGGCACCGGTTCCTTGCCCTTCTTGGTCTTGACGAGCTCCATGCCCATCATGGCACCAAGGCCTCTGACGTCTCCAACGACCTCGTACTGCTCCTTCCACTCGTTCAGCCGCTTGGTCTCGACCTTGTTGATCATCTTCGTGTTGGGCAAGGCCTTCTTCGTGAGCTTGATGGACTCGATTGCGCCTGCACAGCAGACTGGGTTGCCACCGAAGGTACCTCCGAGGCTTGCCGGACCGGGAGCTGACATTATGTCGTCTCTTCCGGTCACCCCGCCGAGCGGCATGCCGAGGGACAGCCCCTTACCGGTGATCAGCATGTCCGGAACGCACTTCCAGTGCTCGATTGCGAACATCTTGCCAGTCCTGCCGAAACCCGTCTGGACCTCGTCGTCGATGAGGAGTGCGCTGTTGTCATCACATATCTTCCGTATCTTCTCCCAATATCCAGGAGGTGGGTTTATGAATCCGCCCTCGCCTTGGACAGGTTCTGCTACTAGACAGCACACATCATTCTCCAGGGGCTTCGTCTCCATGACGGTCCTGATCGTCTCGGCACACGCGATGCCACATGATGGGTATTCCAGACACAGCGGGCACCTGTAGCAGTACGCGTATTCGACATGCTGGATGTACGGAACCAGTGGCCCAAAGCCTTCCCTGTACGGTTTCTCCTTGCCGGTCAATGATATGTCCAGGAAAGTCCTTCCATGGAACGCTGTCCTGTAGGACACGATCCACTTCTTCTTCGTGTACGCCCTGGCGATCTTGACGGCGTTCTCTATCGCCTCGGAGCCGCTGTTCAGGAAGATGCTCTTGGTGAGCTTGCCGGGGCAGATCTTCGACAGCTCTTCCGCGAGCTTGATGTACGACTCGTACGGCGAGACCATGAAGCAGATGTGTATGAACTTGTCCAGCTGGTCCTGGCATGCCTTGACCATGGCCGCTGGCCTGTGACCGCAGTTGTGCACGCCGATGCCTGAGGTGAAGTCCAGATAGACGTTCCCGTCGACATCCTTCATGAAAGGCCCCTCGGCGAACTCTAGTGACGCTGGTAGGCCGATCTTGATGCCGTTCGTGATGTACTTCTCCTTTCGAGCCATTGCCTTCCTAGACTTGGGTCCTGGCGGCTCCACCACAATCTTTGGACCCTTCAGCTTGTATGATTTCACCAAGTTGTTCCACTCCCGTGTTTCGAAATAAGCGAAAACCTCAAAGGGTTTGGAGTGCGCCGTTCGCGCGGGAACGGCTCACTTCTGATTCTCTACCTCCTTGATGGACTCCTCGAGTGCGTCGAGCCCTGCATCCAGAAGATCTCTGGTGATGACGAGCGGAGGTGCGATCCTGAAGCAGTTCTCGCCGGCCCCGATGGCGACCACGCCCTTCTTCCAGGCATGGTGTATGATATCATGCGCGGCCTCGCCGTCTTTCATCTTTGACTTCTTGTCCTTGATGATCTCGACGCCGATCATGAGGCCTTTACCTCTCACATCGCCGACTATCTCGTACTGCCTCTTCCACTCCTCGAGGCGCTTCATGACGTACGCACCCTGCTTCGTTGCGTTCTCCTTCAGCTTCTCCTTCTCGATAACCCGCATGGTCGCGAGAGCGGCCTCACACGCCACGGGTGTCCCCCCGAGCGTCGTGCAGTGAGAGCCAGCATCCCAATCATATATCTCTGCTCGGCCGATGGTGGCTCCCAGGGAAATCCCGCCTCCCAGCGCTTTCGACATGCAAACGATGTCAGGCGTGACCCCGAAGTGCTCGATCGCACACCATTTCCCGGTCCTGCCCATTCCCGATTGGACCTCGTCAACGGCGTAGAGGATGCCGTACTTGTCCATCAGTTTCTTCAGTCGCCTGTGGTAGTCCTTCGGGGGGACGATGTATCCTCCCTCGCCCTGGATCGGCTCTATCAAGGACGCCGCGACTTCCTGAGGCGGGAGGAACTTCTTGAGGACCCAATCATCGATGAAGTCGACACAGTAATAGTCGCAGTCCGGGAACTCCATCTTGAACGGACATCTGTAGCAGTAAGCGTACGGCACATGCTCCACGCCAGGCATCGTCGGGAAGTACCTAGCCTTCTGAACGATCGAGCTCGCAGTGAAGCTCAGCGCGCCCATGGACCTCCCGTGGAAAGCACCCGTGAACGCCAGGAACTGAGGCCTCTTCGAGTGCCACCTAGCGACCTTCGCGAAAGCCTCGATGCTCTCCGCACCGCTCCCGCTCAGGAACACCTTCTTCGCGAAACTGCCCGGCGTGATCTTGTTCAGCTTCTCGGCCAGCTCCACGGCGTATCTGTAGTAGAAGTCCGTGTACGAATAGTGCAGCAGTCGCTTGGACTGGTCTGCGATGGCCTTCACCACCTCCGGGTGGCAGTGGCCAACATTCATCGCCCCGAGCCCGCTGTTGAAGTCGATGTACTCGTTGCCATCGACGTCCTCGACGATGCAGCCATGGCCCTTCTCCACCACCATCGGGTAGTAGTAGGGTCGGTTGTACGGCGAGAGAACGGCGTTGTCTCGCTTCACCCACATCTTCGCTTTCGGTCCGGGGGCCTCACACACTCTTTTCAAAGAAACCTTTGTCTTTCGATTTGTTTTCAAAATACCCCTCTTGGGATTCTCAATCGAACCGAAAGCAGACCGCCTATCTTAGGCTTTCGTTGCTGACGATATCAGTGCAAATCTTTAATGGTGATACATTAATGGCCGAGCGATGCCCACGCTGCTCGTGAGGTACGGCGAGATCGGACTGAAGAGCGCTTCAGTCCGCAGGAGGTTCGAGCAGCAGCTCGTGGCCGACATTCGGAGACGCCACGCATTGGCAGGGGTCCCTTGCGTGATCTCACAGGCGCGAGGGAGGGTCTTTATCGACTCCGACGACTGGAGAAGATCGTGCGAGATACTGTCGAGGACCTTCGGCGTGGTCTCGTTCAGCCCCGTGACGAAAGTGTCAAGCGAGGTCGAGGAGCTGAAGAAAGCGGTGCTCGAGTTCGCGAGACCGCTGATGTTCAAGGAGGCCGCCTTCGCCGTTCGATCACGGAGGAGCGGCAACCATCCGTACACGAGCCAGGAGATCGCCGGGACGCTGGGAGAATCCATTCTAAAGGATAACGCATCTCTCGGCATCACGGTCGATCTCGATGAACCGGATGTCGAGGTCTTCGTAGAGGTCAGGGACAGGAGCGCTTACCTGTTCAGCACGGCGTTGCCCGGTCCCGGCGGGATGCCTCTGGGGTCCCAGGGCAGATCCCTATCCGTCGTGGACTCTGAGAACGGACTGGCCTCGACATGGCTCATGATGAAACGCGGGTGCAGCGTGCTCATCATGACCCCAGACCGCTCACTGGTCGAGCCTCTGGAGAAATGGTATCCGAACATCAAGACGGTGGATCCTCTGACCGATCCTTTCCAGCTTGCGAGGAATGGTGAATGCATAGGCATAGCTCTCGCGTGGAGACTGGATGAAATAGAGAAGAACGGCCCGCTCAAAGGCGACCTGCCCGTCTTCTACCCGTTGGTCGGGATGAGCGAAGAAGAAGTAAGGAGTTTGATCGACAGGATCAGGGCTTAGGTTCCCTGCCTGTTGTGGGCTCCGAGAGATGGCCTGTTCTTCTCCACGCCCATGCCCTTCGTCCTCACGAGACCTCTGCCCTTCTTGCCTGCGGGCGTAAGCCCTCTGTTCGCCCGGTCGGATTGCTTCGGGCTGCAGATCCAGTTGAGCTTGGGGTCGGACCGTATCACGGGGTGGTTGACGTCGACCAGCATCACCTCGTACCACTTGTGTCGGCCGTCCTGACCGACCCAGTAGGAAGCTAGCACTTCGCAGTTCGGATACTTCTTCGAGGTCCTCTCCTCCGCGATCCTTTGGATGCTCTTCCTCATGGTGATCTTGAGAATTCCTTTCCTCTTGGCTCTTCGGCCCTTCTTGATCCTGTGCTTTCTGAGGCCGCCCCTCCTGACCTTGGCCCTGACGATGACGAAACCCGGTTTCGCCTTGTAACCGAGCGCCCTTGCTCTGTCCAGTCTGAGGGGTCTTTCGACGCGGACGAAGGTACCTTCCTTCCTCCAGTCGATGAGCCTCTGCCACATCAGGTCGCTCATATCGTCGCTGTCTGGGTCCTTCCAGGCCTCGCCGATGTAATGGTACATGCCCTTCGAGCCGCCCTTCTTCTTCTCGGCTGCACCGGGAGCCGCTACAACAACACTCGGTTCCGGGGCCGCGGGTGGGCTGGCCTTCGCCTTTCGCTCCTTCTTCACGGGAGCTGCCTTGCTTTCTTCTGCCATTTTGTCACATCCAGCTGTTTATGGGTTCACGCCGAGGCGCACATCCCCTTGCGAGACCAGGCGGATCTCGCCGCTGCGGAAGAGACCAAAAGAGTTGCCTTATATAAACCTGTTGGGACGCCGGCGATCAGGCCAATCACATGAACTGGTCCAGGCTCAGCTTCTTGTCGGTCTTCTTCGGCTCGTGCTTCTTGGCCCTCTTCTCCTCGATGTCCGAGCCCTTGAAGGTCGATTGCTGTATCCCAGACAACAGCGAGCGCTCGTCCCACCCGAACGAATCGGTGACGCGGGCGATGGTGGCGGCCAGCCTGGTCGCATAGTATCTGTAGTCCGGCTTGGCGTTGAATGGCCGCCCCTCGATCCACGGCTCGAAACTCTGGGGGGAGGCCTTGCTGTCCGTGACGACCCATGAGACCTTCATCCCCGAGACGACCTCGTAGCCCAGCTCCTTCAGCTTCTTGAAGACCCTGACATTGATCATGTTCCCGGCGGACTTGTACTGGCTCTCATCTTTCACGGATCTCGAAATCACAAGCTCGGACGGGTCTATCTTCCCGCTAACGAGGTCGTCGATCTTGTTCCTGACAAGTGTCACGACCCCCTGGTTGTCCCCGTCGAGCACCTTCTCGAAGACCTGCGAGAGCAGCTCGCTCTGGAGATTGAAGGAGTCTGTCCTGCGCATCTCGTAACCCCTGACCACGAGCTCCTGCCTCGGCCAGACCATCCTGCCCACGTACCTCTTCTTCATCCCGTGCGAGAAGAACGGCTCCATGATCTTCTCGAACTCGAGGACCATCCCGCCGGACGAGAAGCGTTCGGCAATGTCCTGCCCCAGCTTGACGCTCTTGTCCAGGTCCGGGGACGGGGACAAGAAGAAGACGGAATCGGTGTCGGAGTAGATCACCTTGAGTCCCTCGGCCTCCAACTTCTTGATCAGGTCCTTGGTCGCCTCTCTGGCGAACGAGGTGATGCTCGCACCGATCTTCGGATCGGTGAACCTGTAGAACGCGGATGCCAGAACGCCGTAGAACGAGTTCATGAGAATCTTGATCGCTTCCTGGAGTCCGTCGTAGTACTCCTTGTCCTCCGGCGTCTTGGCTTCCTTCATTGCCCTCTTGGTCGCAGCCCGCTCCTCCATCAGCCTCGTGAGGATCTTGGGGAGAAGCCCTTCTCTGACGCTCTTGTCCAGGAACTTCGCGCCCGTCGGCGATACGATCGTCCCGTCGGGAGACAGCGTGGTGAAGCAGATGTTCTTCGAGATGATCATGCTCGGGTACATGCTCCTGAAGTCCAGGGTCAGGACCCAGTGATAGAGCCCTGGCTGCATCTCGTGGACATACCCGCCCTCGATCGCCTCGACCTCCTCACCGGAGCGCGTCGTCATCGGGACCGCTACATGCTCCTTGTCTGCCTCACGTATGAGGATCGAATCGACGAACTGAGATGTCGTGCCGCTCACGACGTCATCGAGCGGCAGCATCGAGACGGTTGCCATATCCATTCCCCTCTGGAGTATGGCGACCTTCTCGAGGACCAACAGCGCCAGCTGTGAATCCCATTCGCAATACTTCATGACCTTCGCGCGGTCGTCTTTCCACTCGTCGTCCATCTTCTTCGGGTCGACATCGCGCTTCTCCTCTCCCAGCAGCTGCTTCGAGACCGCGTTCAGAGTCTCCTGCTTGGGCTTCAGGATCTTCTTCACGGCCCACCAGGCATCGATTATGATCCTGCCCTCGGTCCACCAGAACCTGTTGTTGTACTGCGAGAGCTCGCCTGGATACCTCCCCCATTGTGGGGCCGGCATGCCGAGGGCCTTCGCCCGGTCCCTTATCTGCGGGATGTCGAATCCGTCTATGTTGTAACCAGTTATGACATCCGGATCTGACTCCTCGATGAACTTCGAGAAGTCCTGGATCATCTTCCTCTCATCGCCATCGCCTTCGAACTGGCGACTGTCGATCTTGTCGCCCTTTTTGACGACGCAACAGAGGCAGTATATCTTGGGTTCCTTTAGGCTGGTCTCGACGTCGAAGCTCAGCACGGTCAGCTCGGGATGGAAGTCCTTGATGTTCTCCAACTTGGTATTCGCGTCCTTCTTTTCAACCTTGACGGCAACATCTGTCTTGTATCGAGCGTCCTGGAACTCCTCACCCGTTACCCTGATGCATGAGCCCAGCTTCATGTCGTACATGAACCTGAAGTGGAATGGGATATCGGCGGCGAGGACGATGGCCCCAGCCTGCATGATCGTCGCTCTGATGTCCGGGACGAGCCATGGGACCGTCGCGACGACCTTCCTGGACTTCTTCTCTTCGCCCTTGTATCGCAGCTCGATGGTGGGCTCCACACGCGTGACTCGATTGTCGCTTTCCAGCATGTGCACGATGGAGTCGAGCGATTCCTTCGATGCCGGCTCGATGAAGTAGAAATACGGCTCGAACCCGAGGTATCTCACGGCGACCGACTGCCCGTCCCGGGTCCTGCCGTAGAGATGGATGGCGAGGTCCCCTTCCGATTTGCTGTAGGAGGCCCCTATCAGCCTAATGTCCCAGCTTCCCATCGTAACCAAGCTCTTGCGATCATCTCGCCCTGGCGACTATCTTGATCACGTCGCCGTCCTGCAGCACGTGGTCATGACCTATCGTCATGTGCGACTTCCCGTCAATCGCCCTAATGAAGTTATCACCCAGGTCGGTGTGAACCTTGAACGCGAGGTCCTTGGCGTTGCTGCCCCTGCGCATGAGATAGCAGTCCGGCAGGCACCTTCCTTGCTTGTCGGTCCAGTGATGCTCGTCCTCCACCGGGTAGATGACTATCATGTCCAAGACCTTGAATACGACCTCCTCGAGGACCGCCTGCACTCCCGTGCTGCGGGTCTTCTGGAGCCAGTCTCCCATCTTGGTACATGCGGCGATCTGTTTCTCGTTCAGCTTCTCCTTGTTGGGGAACTCGAAGCAGTCTGCACCAGGGATGTAGCTGATCAGCCCTCCCTTCGATGCCTTCCTGAGGGCCAGCTCATACTCTGCACTTGTCGGCACGACATGATATCCGGTCGCTTTGAGCCTCTCGATGTTCTCCGGAGGAGCGATGTCCGCTTTGTTCGCGGCGATGATCATCGGCTTCGCGATCTTCTGCAAAGCCTGGCAAAACTTGAGCAGGTCCTCATCGGCCCAGAGGGCCGGGTCGACTTCCGACGGCGCATGTCTTAAGGCCGCCAGTATCTGGTTCTCGGTGATGGACAGGCCCGTCAGCTTCTCTTGCAGGGCCTTCTCCAGCTTGGCCCCCGTGAGCTTCGCCTGCTTCGCGATCTTCGAGAAGTTCTTGTCCAGTATGCCGAATATCCAGTACGATATCTCCCTCTCAAGGAATGAGACGTCAAGGACAGGGTCGTGGGTCCCGATGCCGACGGGATTTCCTTCGAAGTCGGTTCCTCCGCTCGCGTCCACGACGTGGATGAAGGCGTCGGCCTGCCGGAGATCGTCCAGGAACTTGTTGCCCAGCCCACGACCCTCATGCGCGTCAGGGACCAGGCCCGCGACATCGAGCACCTCTATCGGCACGAACCTCGTGCCGCTCTCGCACAAGGAGTTGTTCGGGTTGCACGGCTTGCCGAACTCGACATGCGGGCACTTGCCGCGAACGTAGCCGACGCCTCGGTTGGGTTGGATAGTCGTGAACGGATAGGACGCGATCTGCGCCGTGGCCAGCGTGAGCGCTGAGAAGAATGTGGATTTGCCCACGTTGGGCTTCCCGACTATGCCGACTAGCAGCTCGCTCCCCCTCGGGGCAGCAATGCCGGTATGTGTAGAAAAAACTGTTTATCCCAGGCTAGATGGCCAGCATGTTTCACCGGTGACCTGTAATCAGTCAAGAGTTTTATACGCGCAAGAGATTGCGCCAAACATGGAAACCGCACTGGTTCTCTGCGAAGGCTCGTTCAACAGAACGGGCGGAAAGACGGCGGCTGGACTGGTCAGACACTCGCTCAGGTTCAAGATACTGGGCATCCTCGACAGCACGATGGCCGGGAAGGATGCTGGGATGGTCTTGGACGGGAAGAAGGCGGGGATCCCGATATTCTCGTCGGTCAAGCAAGCCATCTCCAGGCTTCCTAAGAAGCCTGATTACCTCATCGTCGGCGTCGCGACTGTCGGCGGATACCTGCCAAAGTCTTTCAGACCTGCCCTCCGCGAGGCCATCAAGAACGATATCAACATAATCTCGGGGCTCCACCAGTGGCTGGCCCAGGACCCCGAGCTCAGCGGGCTCGCGAAGAAGCACGGAGTGACGATAACCGACATCAGGAAGGAACCGCCGCTCGAGGAGATGCACTATTACAGGAACCTCGCGTCCAAGATGAACGCGGTCAGGATCCCGATCTTGGGGACGGACGCAGCGAGCGGGAAGCGCACCACCGCGGTCATCCTGACGAAGGAGCTCAACAAGCGAGGCATCAAGACGAGCTTCGTCGCAACCGGCCAGACGGGCCTGCTGCAGGGATCGAGATTCGGCATCCCGCTGGATGCGATCAGGGGCGACTATGTCGTCGGGGAGCTGGAGAACGCCATCGACCTAGCATACAGGACCGAGCATCCAAAGATCATAATCGTGGAAGGCCAGGGAGCGCTCAGCCATCCGGCCTATGTGACAGGTTCCAGAACGATCATCAACGCCTCCGCGCCGAACGCCATCGTGCTACAGCACGCGCCCGCGAGGAAGTGGAGGACCTACCACGAGACCGAACTTCATATCCCGAACGGAACCATCGACCGCGAGATGGAGCTCATCAAGTGCCTTGTGGACTGCCCTGTCATCGGCATCACGATCAACCATCAGGGCATGACTAGGAAAGAGGTCGAGAAGAAGATCTCGGAATACGAGGCGAAGTACGGCATGCCCGCGTGCGATGTATTGGTCGATGGTGCCGGCAAGATCGCGGATGTAATCATCGAGCGATTCTTTTCTAGGAAGAAAGGCTGAGCTCCAGCAGCGCGTTTGCGAGCTCGCCTATCTTCTCGGGGGTGAGCTCCTCGGCCCTCTGGGAAGAGTATGGAAGGCTGTCGACCGAGTCGCGGACCTTTTCAGTCATCAGAGACGACACGGCCGGATCCACGAGCAGCGAGTTCATGATCTTCTTCCGCCGATGGGAGAAGATCGCCTTGGTCACGTCGTGGAACACCTTCTCGTCGCTCACCTTGAAAGGTGGAGACTTCGGTATCAGCCTGACGATGCAAGAGTCCACTTGGGGCTGGGGCCAGAAAGAGTTCCGTGGAACGTTCAACATTATCTTGCAATCCGCCCTGTAGTAGACCCCGACGGTCAATCTGCCGTAGTCCGACGTGCCTGGCCGGGCGACCATCCTCTCCGCGAACTCGCGTTGCAGCATGAGGACGGCCACATCGAACCCAATGTCGAGCAGCTTGAACGTGATCGGGGAGGAGATCTGGTACGGCAGGTTCGAGACGACCT
>Ga0315286_10002207_pt1 | contig 18118 bp, 15 predicted proteins | sample YL17G10_0_MG_FD_205038 | JGI IMG/M metagenome (GOLD analysis project Ga0315286, IMG submission 205038) | Sediment microbial communities from Yellowstone Lake, YNP, Wyoming, USA - YL17G10_0 | ecosystem: Environmental > Aquatic > Freshwater > Lake > Sediment | place: USA: Wyoming | collected...
CGCTCCGCCCGACCCGGCAACGCTTCGTCCGGTCCCGGCAGATCCTGCCGCTTCTTGCGCAAAGACCACATGTCAGGAACCTCCCCTGCCCTGTCTTACCGCCGTGGCGAGCCCGGACCACAAGCTTGGGTCGCTGAGGATCATCGTCAGCCCGTTGATCATGAACTGCGCGCCGATGCAGACCATCAGGAACCCGGTGAGGCGCGTGAGCGCCACCATCCCAGTCACGCCGAGAATGCGGTTGAAGCGTTCCGCGCCGCGCAGGACGAACCAGCTGAACAACGCAGTCAGCAGGATGGCGGTCGAAACGCCCAGGAAATCGAGGATTCGCTGCAGGCCGGGACGCGCGCTCGCCTGCGACGACAGGCTCATCACGACGGCGAACGTGCCGGGACCGGTCAAGCCCGGCATGGCGAGCGGCGTAAAGGCGATGTCGTACTTGATCTCCGCCTGCTTGCGCAGCTCCGACGCATCCGAACGCGCCTGCGGAAACAGCATCTGGAAGCCGAGGAACGCGACGATGAGGCCGCCCGCGATCCGCATGCCCGGGATGGAAATGCCGAAGAAATTCATGATCAGGCCGCCCGCCACCAGGAAGCCCGCCATGAGGAAGAACGCGTAGGTGCACGCCCGCCGGATCTGGCGGAGGCGTTCCTGTTCGGGCAGGTGAGATGCCGCGGACATCACCAGCGGCACGGCGCCGAACGGATTCACGATGGGAATGATCGCCAGCAGCGCTCCCGCCATATAACCCAGATAATCGCTGAGCCACGTCATGTGACTACTGTAACCGGCAGCTACAATCCGCGCATGACCCGATCACGCAGCACCCCCAGGGTCCGGCTCATCGCGGCGCTGCTCGCCCTGGCGATCGGAGTCGTCGCCGTGTCCGAGCGCAACGCGTTGCGCGGCCTGGCCGGTGATCTCGCGCAGCTGGCCGGGCTGGCCTGCATCGTGATCGCGACGGGCTGGCGCGTCTGGGCATCCGTCTTCATCGCCGGCGTCAAGGACGCTACGCTCGTGAGCACCGGGCCCTACTCCGCGTGCCGGCACCCGCTCTATGCCGGGTCGCTGCTCGCGATATTCGGCAGCGGGCTCGCCACCCGCAGCGTGACGCTGACGGTGCTGTTGCTGGCGGTCTCGGCAGTCCTGCATGCTCGCGCAGTCTCCGCGGAGGACAAGTTGCTCAGTCAGACGCACGGCGCGGCATTCGATCGCTTTCGACGCGAGGTGCCGGCGCTCTGGCCGAACTTCCGACGCTACGCCGTGCCGGAGTCTCTGACGATCCAGCCGCAGATTCTCCGCAAGGCGTTCTTCGATGCCGGCTCGATCCTCGGCGCCTACCTGCTGATCCGGGTCGCCGACCTGCTGCAGACCGGTGGCGTGACGCCCACGCTGTTGCAGCTGCCATGAACGAGTGCGCGCGCGATCGCGGTGCGCGTCAGGGATCGACTGTTGCGAAATCGAGCGCGGGCTGGTCGCCCGGCCGGAAATAGACGTAGCGCCCGCTCATCTGCGCGAGCATCGCATCACGCTCGTTCGCCGTCGCGAACCAGTGCTCTTTCTGCCAATCGCCGCCCACCAGGTTGCGAAACGGGTCGCTCTTGCGCAGGCGGACGCGAATGCCGAACGGCTTGGTCTCCGGCAGCGGCTGGCGCAGGTTCTGGTCGTGACATATGGCCATGGTCGGGATGTCGATGGAGTGGAGCCCGGCATTTTAGCGGACGAGCGGCCCGGACTGCCGCCCAGAACGTCTTGCCGAGGTACAGGTAGAACACCCTCTCGCCGCCCTCGGCGAGTCCCGCGGCGAGATAAACCGGCCCGAACGGACTTTCCGCGCCGAGGAACAGGCTGCCACCGGTCAGGAGCCGGTCCAGTTCCAAGTCGTCGCGCCGCTGCCAGACGTTGCCCGCCTCGAGTGAAAACCCGAGGTGCGCCGGGAACACGAAAAAACCGGTGCCACCGCGACTGATCCTGCGGTAGGGAATCGCGCGGGCGATGCCGTATTGCGTGCCCGCCAGAGCATTTGGCGGCAGGCCGGAGATATCGAGGAAGCCGCCGAGCGTGAACAGCTCCTGCGGCGAATTCACGCGGTCGTGCAGCGCGGAGCCGGCATCCACCGACTCGTAGCGATCGAGGCCGTACTGGCGGGCCGTGCGGTGCGGCACAGCCTTGGTATCGAGCGGAGCGCCCGCGAGATCGCCGAACACCTGCTCGATGCGTTGCGCATCCGCCTGCGATTTCGGGCCCGGTCGCACGAATGCCAGCTGCACGGACGGATCCTGCGGTCGTGCGCGCGAGGCGACGTACAGCGCATAGGCGGCCTCGGGCACTGCCAGCGAGGCAAGGCGATCGTGTACCCGGGCAGCCGCGGTCCCGCCGGCCGCCATGACCTGCGGCACCCCGGGCGAAGTCGAGCGCCGTCATGCGCCCGAGGTCGGGCTCGATCAGGACGTCGTTTGCACGGAGCTCCGACTTCGTCTCGAGCGTCCTGCGCCGGACCATGATGCCGATCATCTGGTTGGTGACGTCGAGCGGAGACTCCAGGTCGTCGCGACGCGCCAGTGGAAAACTCACATCCACGACGATCAACAGGTCCACGCCCGTGTCGCGAGCGAGGCTGACCGGCAGGTTGTCCACGAGCCCGCCGTCCACGAGCAGCCGCCCGCCGATCTCGACCGGGGCAAGCACGCCGGGCGCGGACATGCTGGCGCGCAGGACCGTCGCGAGGTCACCGGAGCGCAGCACGAGCCCGATTCTGGGCCGCGACCCCGATTCGGCACCTTGCGGCGCTTGCACCGGTGCGGCCTCGGCCCCTGCCGCGATTGGCTGCACCTGGCCGCACAGCGCTGCGCAGGACAGCAGGGCCTGTCGCACACGCTCGAGCATGGGCATGGATCGCATCGGCATCGCTGCGGGTCGCGTCGGGTGGAACGCTAGCAAACAGGCTCCGATTGACTGCCGCGAACAGGTACGAACAGGGATAATCACCGTACTCTCATTGGTCGTCGTTCGTGATCCATCAGTCGCACACCTCGCCCGCCCGGCCGCTTGCGCTCGGAATCCTGATCGCGCTGGCCGCCGCTCCCGTCGCCCTCGGCGCGGCGCCCGAACACCTCGAAGAGATCGTCGTCACCGCAGCGCGCCGTCCGGTGCCGATGCTGCAAACGCCGCTCAGCATCAGCCGGATCGGCGCCGAAGACATCGTGCTGACCGGCGCGACGCACAGTTCCGAAGTATTGAATCGCGTGCCCGGGGTCATGATCCAGCGTGGCAGCGGGCAGGAAAGCCTCACGGCTATCCGCTCGCCCGTGCTGACGGGCGCGGGTTCCTGCGGGGCCTTCCTGTTTCTCGAGAACGGCGTGCCCATCCGGCCCGTCGGCTTCTGCAACGTCAACGAGATGTTCGAGATCAACACCGAGCAGGCCGATGCCATCGAGGTGATCCGCGGCACCGGCAGCGCGCTGTACGGCGCCAATGCGGTGCACGGCACCGTCAACGTGTTGCAGGCGGCACCGGCGGTACGCCCGGCGTTCCAGGGTGCGCTCGACGTGGGTCCGGCCGGCTACGAGCGCGTCGAACTGGCCGGCCGCGTGGACGGCGATCGGACGGACTTCGGCGCCAAGGGCTTCTATACCCACGACGGCGGCTGGCGCGATTCCTCCGGCTACGACGAAGCCAAGCTCAACGCCACACTCACCAGCGCGTGGGTCAATGCACCTGTGCGCCTCGACCTGGCCGCGACGGACCTCAACCAGCAGACGGCCGGCTTCATCACCGGCAAGGACGCCTACCAGGACGAACAGATCGCGCGCAGCAACCCGAACCCGGAGGCGTACCGCGACGCGCACGCCGTGCGGCTCACCGGCCTTTTCGAACCGCGGACGACGCTTGACGCGCGGCTCGACTTGCGGCCGTACTTGCGCACCTCACGCATGGAATTCCTGCAGCACTTCCTGCTCGGCCAGCCACTCGAGCGCAACGGGCAGGAAAGCGCAGGGCTCATGTCGACTCTCACCTGGGACACGCACGAGGCCTGGTCGGCCGCGGTCGGTGTCGACCTGGAATGGGCCAGGTCGTTTCTGTCCGAATTCCAGGCCCAGCCGACCACCGGTGGCTCGCCCGCGGCCAATGCGATCCGGCCCGCGGGCAAACATTACGACTACGAGGTGGGTTCGAACGTCGCGGCGCTCTACGGACAGGTCGATTACCGGTTCGCCGGACGCTGGCACGTGGGTGCCGGAGCCCGCGCCGAATACGTCGCGTACGACTATGACAATCGCATGATCGCGGGCAATACAGCGGATGACGGCGTGCCCTGCGGGTTCAGCGGCTGTCTCTACAGCCGCCCGGCCGATCGCCGCGACACGTTTTTCAACGTGGCGCCGAAGATCTCGCTGTCGGTCGATATCCTGGACGGCCTGAGCGCCTATGCCAACGTGTCACGCGGCTTCCGGCCGCCCGAAATGACGGAGCTCTATCGACTGCAGCGCACGCAGACCGTGGCGGGTCTCGATTCGGAGCAGCTCGACTCCGTGGAACTCGGCCTCAAGGGCAGCTTCGAAGCCGTGCGCTTTGCGCTGGCCGCGTTCGACATGGACAAGAGCAACGTGATCCTGCGCGAGTCGAATGGCTTCAACGTCAGCAACGGCCGGACGTCCCACCGCGGCGTCGAATACGACGTGCAGTGGGACTTGATCGACACTCTGACGCTCGCGGGCAGCGGCACCTACGCGCGGCACCGGTATGAGTTCTCGCGCGCGATCGAAGGCGGCGAAACCATCACGCGCGGCAATGACCTCGACACGGCGCCGCGAGAGTTGCAGCGCGTGGCGCTGCAGTGGCGGCCGTCGGCGGCCATTGACACCGAGGCCGAATGGCTGCGGGTCGGCGACTACTGGCTCGACGCCGCCAACGCGCATCGCTACTCGGGCCACGAACTCCTGAACGTCCGCGCCAGCTGGACGTTCGCCTCGCACTGGAGCGCCACATTGCGGCTGATCAATGCGCTCGATCGGGCCTATGCGGACCGCGCCGACTACGCGTTCGGCACCTACCGCTACTTTCCGGGCCGCGGCCGCGCGCTGTTTGCCGAATTCGCGTGGGCGGCACCGTGGCTGCCGTGAGAACGTTCCTCGCCCTGCCCTGACCCCCGGGAGACCCGATGCCCCGCAGCTCGATCGTTCGCTCGCTCTACGCCCAGGTACTGGTGGCGGTCGTGACCGGCGTGGTCATCGGTGTCTTCTTTCCTGCGACCGGCGAATCGCTCAAGCCGCTTGGCGACGCCTTCATCAAGCTCGTGAAGATGATGATCGGGCCGATCATCTTCTGCACCGTCGTGCTCGGCATCTCGGGCATGGAAGACATGAAGAAGGTGGGGAAGACCGGTGGCCTGGCGCTGCTTTACTTCGAGGTGGTCAGCACGCTGGCGCTGGTCATCGGTCTCATCATCGTGAACCTCGCGCAGCCGGGTGCCGGCGTGAATGCCGACGCCGCCACGCTCGACGCGGGCGCCGTTGCGCAGTACGCGGGCAAGGCCGGTCCGCACGGCGTGGCGGATTTTGTGCTCAACATCATCCCCACGACGATCACCGGCGCGTTCGCCTCGGGCGAGGTCCTGCAGGTGCTGCTCTTCGCCGTGCTCTTCGGGTTCGCCCTGCATGCGCTCGGCGGACGGGGCGATGCGCTGTTCCAGCTGATCGAACGGTTCTCGGCCGTGCTGTTCAGGATCGTGGGATTCATCATGCGGCTCGCGCCGCTCGGCGCGCTCGGCGCCATGGCATTCACCGTCGGCAAGTACGGTCTGGGCACGCTGCTGTCGCTCGGCAAGCTCATGGCCTGCTTCTACGGCACCTGCCTGCTCTTCATCTTCGGCGTGCTGGGCTCGATCGCGCGATTGAGCGGATTCAGCGTGTGGCGTTTCATCCGCTACATCAAGGAAGAGCTGTTCATCGTGCTCGGCACCTCCTCGTCCGAATCGGTGCTGCCGCGCATGATGGTCAAGCTCGAGGAGCTCGGCGTCGAGAAATCCGTGGTCGGGCTGGTGATCCCGACGGGTTACTCGTTCAACCTCGACGGCACGGCCATCTACCTCACCATGGCGGCCGTGTTCATCGCGCAGGCGACCAATACGCCGCTCGATCTCGTGCAGCAGCTGACGCTGCTCGCCGTGTTGCTGCTCACTTCCAAGGGGGCCGCGGGAGTCACCGGCAGCGGGTTCATCGTGCTGGCGGCGACCCTGTCGGCAGTCGGCCACGTGCCCGTCGCCGGAGTCGCGCTCATCCTGGGGGTCGACCGGTTCATGTCGGAAGCGCGCTCGCTGACCAACCTGATCGGCAACGGCGTTGCCACGGTCGTCATCGGCAAGTGGTGCGGGCAACTCGACGAGGAGCGCATGCGGCGCATCCTCTGAAGCGCCACCGCTCAGGCGGGGAAGAACTCGATCGGCTTGGTGGTCGTCATCGTGGCGACGTCCCGGTCCTCGAACCGGAACATCTTCACGCGGGCCACCAGCTTGTGCTCGAGCTCCGAATCGCCCAGTTCGCTCGAAACGACGCGGCATTCCGTGACTTCGCCCGACGGGGCGATGGTCACCTCGAGGACGACCTTGCCCTGCAGGGCCGGATTGTCACGGAGCGCACGGCTGTACAGTGCGTAGATCGCCGACTTGTTCTTGTCAAAGACCAGCTCGATCTCTTCGCGCGTGCGCGATGCCTTGCCGCTCTTGCCGCTGCGGGTGGCCTCCGGCGCGTCCGAGCTCACCACGCTGGACGCCACGCGCGCCGTCGAGTTGCCCTTGAGCCCGGTGGAGCCGCCGCCGAAGCCGCTGCTGGCCCTGGAAACCGCGATGCCGCCGCTGCCCTGCCCCACCTTGGCGGTGAGGATCGAGCGATCGACGCGCGTCTTGTCCCCATAGCCGGCATTGAGCGGCTTGTCCTTGACGTCGCGATCCACGTCCATGTCGCGCAGGTCGGCCAACTGGTCCGCCAGCGCCAGCAAGCCGCTTTCCGCCGCCTTCTTGCGCGGATCAGGCTTGGGTACGACCCTCGCCACGGGCGCTGGCGTCTCCACCCTTGCCTCTGCCTTCGGCACCTCGACAGGCTTCGGCGCCTCGACTTTGGGCGGCGGCTTCGGTTGCGTCAGGATGAATTCGACGATGCGCTGGGATTCCTCGGGCTCAAGCGGCTGCGAACGCGGCGGCTGGGGCAGCAACGGGATCACGATCGCGAAGGCGATGAACAAGCCGATGGTCGCGCCGATAATCCGTCGGAACAGCCGCTCTTCGGCCTCGGACGGCGTCCACGGCAGCAGAAAGGAGCGGTAATTCGCGGCGATGCTGCTCATCGGCTCGTCCTTCAGGCCCCGGCGCGACCCGTGTAACTCACTTCACGCTCGACGACCGCGAGCGAGACCTTCGTGTACTCCGCCGCCGAACTGGTCGCGATGATCTTGCGCACGACCGAGTAAGGGAGGCTCTTCTCCGCCATCACGGTCACCTCGCGGCGCGCCTCCGAGCCCGCAATCACGCCCACGGCCTGTCGACCGAGCGCTGCGCGCAGCGGCTCGACCACCGGATCGGGAGCTGCTCCGAGGTCGGCCACCGACAGCACCGGCTCGCCGTTCACGTACAGCATGTCGCGCGTCACCATGACGACGATCGTCTCGCGCGGCTTCTGCTCGGAGCTCGACAGGGGAATCGTGATGTTCTTGGAGTTCGGCAGGATCTCCATGTCGGCCGTGTGCACCAGCAGGTACACGACGAGGATCGTCATCATGTCGATCATCGGTATCAGCGCCAGCGGCCCATGGCCGCCGCTGCTCTTGCCGTGGCGCCCGTGGCGCTGCAGTCCGGTGCGGATCATTGCGGCGTGCCTCCGACCGGTGCATCTTCGACCGGCGCATCTCCGAGGGAGATCTGCGGGAAGAGCGTGGTACTCGACACCTTCGTGCCCTCGACCTTCTGTCGGCTGCGCATGGCGTCCATCACCTGCACGATCGTGTCGTAGTCCACGTCATCGGCAACCAGCAGCGTCGCGCCGGTCTTGTCGGGGAAGCGGCCCTTGACGTCGGACAGGTACTCCGACAGGCGCAGGGAGTCCTGGTAGCCGGTGGCGGTCAGCGGAATCGTCTGCAGCACGCCGACGTTGCGGTCTGCCACCTGCAGGCCGTTGCGGCGCAGGATCACTTCAAGCTCCAACGTGGGCACGGCCGGCGGGGCCTGCACGTCCGGGCCGGGCAGGTTGACCTCGACCACGCTGGTCCTGGAGAACACGGCCGTGAAGATCAGGAAGAACGTGAGGATCACCATCACGTCCAGCATCGGCACGATGTTCAGGTCGTTGCGGCCGCGGTAACGCGCGTGGTTGCGCGTCTGGCGGCGTGCGAGCCTGGAGCCTGTCTTCATGCGCGCGTAGCCCCGCGGACGCCTTCAGGCACTCGATAGGTACCGGTCTCGGTCGCCGGGCGGTTCTCGTCCACCGTGTTGAGGAACTTGACCGTCGCCACCTCGAGGCTGTCCACGAGTTCCGTGGTCTTGGTCTCGAGGTACATGTGGCAAAGCAGCAGCGTGATCGCGAGCGCGAGGCCGAGCGCGGTGTTGTTCATGGCGACCGAGATGCTGGCCGACAGCATGCTGGCCTTTTCCGCCGGGTTCACGCTGGCCACCGCCGCGAACGCGCGGATCAGGCCGATGACCGTGCCGAGCAGGCCCATCAGCATGCCGATGTTGGCGAGCGTGGCGAGGTAATGCGTGCGCTTCTCGAGTCGGGGGATCACCTCGATGAGGCTCTCCTCCATGGCCGTCTCGATATCATTGCGACGGCGGGCCGTGCCGATGCGGGACATGCCGTAACGCATGATCGTCGCGAGCGCCGAATCGGTGCCTTCGGCCACTTCCATCGCCTTGCGGAAGTTGCCGGCCTGCAGCAGCGGCGAGAGTTGCGCCCACAGGCGCTTATTGCCCGCTGCGACACGAGTGAGGTAAATGAAGCGTTCGACGGCGATGGCGAGGCCGATCGCAAATACGGCAGCGATCGGGTAAAGGAAGACCCCGCCCTGCTTGAAGAAATTGATGACCAGGTCGAGTGAGTTCATGGCTTGGTGGCTCCAGGGGCAACGACGGGTGCACTTTGCGACGTCAGGTCGCGGTAATACGTGATCTCCCGCCGAAATTCGTCACGATCCAGGGGAGAAAGTACTTCTTCGACCAGGCTGCCCATGGGCCGGTCCGGTCCACCCGGGGGTTCGGCGGCCTTCCAGGGCACGATACTCATCACTTTGGGCAGCTCGCGGTTGCCGGTGATGGAGGTCGGGTCGAGGTGCAGGCGATCGACTGCGCGCTCGGGCCGGGACGAAGCGGCTTTGGCCGGAGCGCCACGCGCGGCCGGCTTGGCGGCGGCTGGGACCGGGTCCGCGGCGAAGACCAGGCCCTGCGCCAGCAGGCCGGTGACGGCGATGATCGCGGTGATATGTCTCATTGCTGGGTCTCCGCCGTGCGCGGCGCCCGATTGAGCCGCGTCCTGAGTTCGATCAGCCAGGCGCCGACTTCCGTGTCCGCTCCGCTGGTCAGCGCCTGGTAGCGCTCGTAGTGCGGCAATGCGCCGGCCGCATCGCCGGAGTAGAGGTCGAGCACGATGCCCAGGTTGCGCTCCGCGTCCGCAAAGGCGGGATCGGCGAGAACCGCCCGTTCGTAGGCGGCACGGGCATCTGCAAGTCGGCCGAGCTTGCGGTTCGCGAGCCCGAGCCGGTTGAGCGCAGTGGCGCTGTTCGGGTCGGCAGCGAGTGCAGCCTCGTACAGCGGCCGGGCCTCGTCGAAGCGGCCAGCGTCGTAGGATGCCCGTGCTGCCGCGAACTGCTGCACGGCCTCCGGGGTGGCCGCAGCGGATGCATCGGGCCCTTCGCTGATCTCGAGGCGCGCGTACCGCGCGGGTTTCATCGCCGCCAGGTCCGCGTAGCTTTTCTGCACCCATTCGTCCCAGATGCCTTCTGCCGCGCGCCGCGCATTCCTGTCATGGATGCCGATGGCTTTCTCCTCGAAGGGGAAGGCCTGTTCCTCGAGCAGCAGGTCGTATTGTTCGAGTTCCTCTGCGGCAAGGCCGCGCGGCCGCTCGGACTCGAGCAGCGCCTTGCCAAGGTGCCGATAGAGATCTGCCATCGCATAGCTTGCCGCCGTGGTGACCTGCGCAACGCCGTATTCCGCAGCGCTGCCGTAGCCCGCGAGCGCGGCTTCCATGGCCTTGCGCTTGGCGATCAGCGACTTGTCGAGCGGTATGAGCAGGTGGATGGCGCGTGCTGCGTCGTCGAGGGGGCGCGCCAGCTCCAGGGCCGCGTTCGCCGCGAGGAAGCGGCTGCGATCCGTGCGCGCCGCGCCGGCGGAGGCGTCCGCGCTCACGATTTCCTGCAGCCACTGCCTGCGCGCGGTCGAGTCCCCGGCCTTGCCGGCCAGATCCGCCAGTTCGTGGCGCGCCTCGATGGCCGGATCGTAGGGCGCGGGGAAGCGCTGGACGTAAGCGGCGTAGGTTCGCGCCGCGGAGGTAGCGTCCCCGCTGGCTCCATAGAGTTCGGCGGCCTGCCACAGGGCCGTGCGCCGGACTTCGGGGTCTTCGCCGTCGCGCGCGGCGACGCGCTCGAGCTCGGCGGCAGCCTCGCGTTGCCGGCCGCCTTCGAGATAGGCCACCGCCAGCTTGCGCGTGACCTCCGGCTGCAGCGCGTCCTGCGGATGGTCGCGGCGGAAATTCTCGAGCACGGTTGCGGCCTGGTCCCATTGCTGCGCAGTGAGCAACAGGGTCGCCGCATCGAACTCCGCCTTGGCGCGCACCGGCGACGCCGGCGCAACCGTCGCTACGCGCAGGAACTCCTGCACCGCACCCGTGACGTCGCCAGCCGCCTGGCGGGCCTCGGCCTGCCGGTAGACAGACGCAGCCCGGCGCTCGGTGATCTCCGCGAGTTGCGGATCGTTGGCGGGCAGGCGCGAGGCGAGCTCGCCATAGGCCTGCTCGGCCTCCGCGTAGCGTGCCGAGTCGAAATAGGTGTGCGCGAGCACGGTCCAGGCGACGCGTTGCTGGCCGGCATCCGCGCGCGGGCCCAGCGCGAGCACCTGCTGCGCGACCGCCTCCGCCCGCTCGCGATCCCCGGCGTCGAACAGCGCCTTGGTGGTGCGCGTCAGCACGGCCGGCGTCTCGACATGGCCCGGGAAAGTGCTGGCGAAGCGCAGCGAGGAGTCGATGGCGAGCAGACGCAGGCCCGGGCGCTCGACCTGCGGCGCCAGCGACTCCGCCTTGTCGTAGGCGACGAGTGCGGCGTATCCGGCGCGTCCCGCGTCGGGCGCATTCGCATACGAATAGGCGGCGAGTTCGTACTCGGCGGCTGCCTCGCCGAAATGCGCGCCGTCGAACAACAGGTCGGCGAGCAACAGGCGCGTCGCCGGCGCTTCCGGCGCCTGGTCGAAGCCGTCGAGGTACTCGCGATACCAGCGGACCGCTGCGTCGCGATCGGCGGCCGTGCCGTTCTTCTGCGCCAGCGCATGATAGTGGCGCGCGAGATCCAGCAGGTTTGCCTGGATCGCTGCGCTGAGCTGCGGATCGATGTTCGTGCCGAGTGCGTGCCAATAAGCGCTCGACGGGCCGTATTGCTCGACCAGTTCGCGCTTGGCGTCCAGCACCAGCGACGTAAACCCGCCCTTGGCGTAGGCCTCGGCGGACCGGCCCAGCAGCAAGGGCGCATCCGGGTCCATCGGCTGGCGCTTGGCGAAGGCGCGATAAGCCTCCGCACCGTCCTGGAAGCGTTCCTTTTCGACGTAGAGATCGCCGAGCGCCCCATACAGCTGCGACTCGTAGGGCGCCGTGCCGCGGCCGGCGAGCGCCGCCTGCAGTGACGCGACGCCATCCGACGAGATGAACATGATGCTGAGCGCCCGCATCGTGTCTGCGGTGAGTTCCTGCTCCGGACGCGAGAGCTGCGCCGTTGGCCGAAGATGGCCGTCGGCCACCAGCAGGCGGTCCAGCAGGCTCAGGAACGACGCACTGCTCTCCTCGTTGCGCGCCTGCTTGAAGAGAGCCCAGGCATGCTTGTACAGCGCCTGCTCGTAAAAGTCCGAGTCACGGCCGTGCGCCAGCACGGCAGCGTAGGCACGCTCCGCCCCGGCGTACTGCTGTGCGCTGAAGAACGTCTCGCCGCGCCGGAACTGCGCCTCGTCGTAGTGGACGGTGTCCGGATAACCGGTCACGAGCCGATCGAGGGTCGCAAGCGCCTGTGTCGAGTCGCCGACGGACTCGTAGGCCCGGGCGAGCTGGTAGAGCACGGCATCCGTCGCCGGATAGGCAGGATATTCGTCGAGCAAGCGCCGGTAGGCGGCGATCGCATCAGTGGCCGCAGCGGCCGCCTGCTCCGTGGCAGCACCATCCTGTGCCCGCAGCGCCTCGGCCGCCGCCAGGCGCAGATCGCCGACGCGACGCAGAGCCTGCGCTCGCAGCGCCGGGTCGGAGCCCTCGATTTTCAGGAAATCCTCGTAGCTGCGGGCCGCCTGTTCCGGATCTGCCGCGACGGCCTGTGTGCGGTCGATGGGTGCGGCGCGCCTGGCCAGGTCCTGCAGCGTCGCCGGCGGCGCCGGCTTGCGACCGGCCTCGACTGTCGGTGACCACGGCGCCAGCAGCACGAACACTGCGGCGGCAAGGCGGACCTTCACGGGGCACCCCCGGCGGCCGCGCCGTCATACAGCGATGCGAGCGCGAACTGTGCCTGGGTGGTGTAGCTCGCGAGCCGGACTTTCTGGGCCTCCAGCTCGTCGACGGCCAGGTGAGCGAGTACTTGCTCCTGGGCCGCGGCGGTCGCGTCGATGCGTGGCGCGATCTTCGCGATCCGCGCCGCGAGTTCGTCCACGCGGGCAGCGAAGCCGGCCGTGTTGCGCGGCGCGAGGTCCCCGGCCTGCTCTATGAGGCTGACGCGCCGCTTGGCCTCGGCCAGCGCAACCGCCGTGTCGCGCAAGCCCGTGTGCAGCTTGCGCAGGCGGACTTTGTAGTCGGTATCGAGCTTCCAGAGCAACGTGCCTCGCAGCACGCGGGCCCGGTCGGCGAGGCCTTCCCGCTGCGGACCGTCCGGCATGGCCTGCAACGCAGCCTCGACCTGCCCGAGCGCCTGCCACTGCCGCGCTTCGTCGGCCGTGGCGAGCGCCGGGACGTCGTGGCTGGACTCGATGGCCGCTGCGCGCCCGACGAGTTCCGCCTGCCGCTGCTCCAGCGCCGCGATGTCGGTGCTGGCCAGGACCTGCTGCTTGCGCGGCTCACGTTCGACGGCGGCCTGCTCGCGCGCCGTGATCATGGCATCGAAGGCTTCGAGCGAGCTGCGCCAGCGCTCGAGATTGCCCTGCATGATGCGCAGGTCCCGGTAGTTCTTCAGCCCTTCCTGGAACTCGTGCGAAGCAAGGAGATGGTAGAGATAGCGGGTGTGAGGGGCGTCGGACACCGTCTGCAACTGCCAGAACCAGCCTACGTCCTTCGACGGAGGCGCCGCCGCAAGGAGCGAGTCCAGGAATCCGCCCTGGCGGATCGCCGCAATCGATTCGTCGATGCGCCGCGCCTCGCTCGCGTACGCCTGCACGGCGAACTGGTACTGCTGCGCTGCCTGCCCGTTGGATGCCAGCTGCGCATAGGCGTAAGGGACGGCCAGGAACGATTCCTGCACGGAGGAATCGAGCAGCTTGCGGTCGCGCAGCTCGAGCCACGGCACCAGCGCACGTTCCGGGCGATTGGCGTCTGCCTCCGCCCACCCGAGCCCGAGCAACGCCCGGTTGGTGAACGGGCCGTCGAGGCGTACGCGATTGAGCGCTGCAGCGGCGGGTTCGGCCTCGTGCTGCTGCAGCGACGCAAAGCCGAGGGCGAGATTGGCACGATCGCGCAGCGACAGCTGCTCCTCGGTCGTTGCCGGCATCGAGCCGACGCCCTCGAGCAGCTGGCGCCCCTGGCCAACGTCGCCGCTGCGCACCAGCGCGACGCCAAGATTGAAGCGGGCATAGGCTGCCCAGCCCGTCTGATCCGTCCAGCCCTGCAGCTGTCCGACCGCTTCGCTGAAACGACCCTGCGCCATGAGCACGTTCGACGCGAGCAGTCGGCGCTCCGGCTCGAGCCCTCCGGGCAGGGGGGCACGGATGCGCTCCAGACAGCGCCACGCGTCGTCGAGATAGCCGCGCTGATAGCCGATGCGAGCAAGATAGAAGAAAGCCCGATCGCTCACCGACTGCGGCACCGGGCCCGCCAGCAATCGATTGAAGATGCGCTCCGCCTCCTGGTGCAGGCCGAGGGACAGGTACAGGCCGCCCGACAGCAGCTCGGCTTCGGCGGCGTGATGCGGAATGCGGCCGAAGTCGCGGGATGCCTCGAGCCGCACGATCGCGTCGAAGTAGTCTTCCTGGAAGAAGTGGAACAGGACGTCGCCGTAATCGAGGTCGCGGATCCTGGCCGGCGGCGGCAGGTCGCGGGCCTGCTCGTCCGCACGAACGATGGGCACGCTTGCGGCGAGCGACGCCGCCGCGAGGACAAGAAGCCAGCGATTGGAGCGCGCAGCGGTCATCGGTGCAGGGTCACCCAGCGGCGGACGACCGACGTCGTCCGCGTCACTCCCACTGTCGCACGACGAACTCGGGCTGCAACGACGCCTCGCGGTCGCTGATGCGCAATTCGACGTATTTCGCGCCGACAGCCTTGTCGAACTTCAGCGTCGCGCCTCGGCGGTAGTCACGGTCATTGGGACCCTTGCCGGTGAAGAACGCAACGATCTCGTGCGAGCCCGCCTTGAGGTTGCCGAGGAACAGCTTCTGCACACCGCCGCGATGCAGCGCCTGCACTTCGCGATCCGTGTACAGGTAGTTCGCGACCTCCTTGTCGTCGACCTTGAGGGTGACGGAATCGAGCGCAAAGAACGTGCCGACGTCCACCGACAGAAACACGGCCACTTGCGTGCTCGCGGGATACAGCAGCTCCTCCTCGAGCTTGAACAAGTCGCGGTTCAGGTCCACCAGCTGCTTCTTGAGGACCTGGACGTCCTGGTCGACGCTGCGGACCCCGGCAGCGGCGCCGTCCGCCGCGACCGCGCGCCCACCGGCCAGGGCGGCTCCAATGGCGAGGAACGCGATGGCGCAAACGAGCCGGCGACGGCGGGCGCGCTGCATGTTCGGGTTCATTTGCTTTCCAGCTCCTTGATCTGCCGGGAGAGTTCGCTCGTCTGCGCCGGCTGCTTGGACCACACGCCACGCACGACACCGTCGCGGTCGACGAGCAGCGTGAGCGGCAGATGCTCCACGTCGTACTGCCGGCCCACCGACTGCCTGGCGTCGACGAGCGTGGGGAATTTGAGTTGCAGCGATTCCGCGACCGATGCCGCGCGGGCTGCATCGCCCTCGATATTGACGCTCAGCACCACGGGCGTGCTGCCGTCCTGCACCAGCGCCATGGCATTGAGCTGGGAGAGCGCGTCGCGGCAGGGGGCGCACCAGCTCGCCCAGAACGAGAGCACCACCACGTCACCACGGTATTCCGAGAGCCGGAGATTGTGGCCCGCCAGATCCTTCAGGACAAAATCGGGCGCCGCCGCGCCAACGGCCGGCGTGCCGTGGGCAATCAACGGATAGACGAGCGCGCCCGCCAGCGCCGCCGCCAGCATCGCGATGGTCTGTACGCGCGCCCTGCGACGGGCGTTTTCAAAGCGATCGTTACGTTGCACTCCGGCAACCCCGCTGTCATGGGTAACACCCGAAGACCGGTGGCTTTGCGTCCCCGCCTTTCGGCGGGTTTGCCCTGTTCAGTCGCGCAAATCGTCGTCTGGACGGCGCGGCACGGTCAATCTACCGGGCATTCGACGCTCCGCACCGGCGGTGCGTCACAAAATCGCGCGTCCGCCCGCGTGCCGGCCTAGGGCGGGGGCTCGAGTCCGGGCGAGTAGAAGATCCTGCCCTGGTCATCGACGATGATCGCTTCGACATCCTTGACCCGCCGCACAAACTCCATGCCGCGCTCCACCCCGAGGATGAAGACGGGCTTGGTGATGCCATCGGTGCGCGTGGCGGTCGGGCCGATGATCGTGACGCTGCGCACCGCATGCGGCGACCTGCCGGTCCCCGGTACCAGGATGTGATGGTAACGAACGCCGTTCTCCTCGAAGAAACGTTCGTAGTCGCCCGACGTCGAGATCGCTTCGTCCTGGAGGGGGATGCGCGTGACGACGGTATTGTCCTTGCGTGGATCACGGATGCCGACGACCCAGGGCTTGCCCAGCCGGTCGCCGAGCAGTCGGGTATCGCCACCCGCGTTCACCATCGCGTGCTCGATACCGAGCCGGCGCAGGATGTCCACGCCGCGATCCACGGCCCAGCCCTTCGCGATGCCGCCGAGGTCGACGCGCATGCCTTTGCTGAGGAAACGAATCGTGTTTGCTGCAGGATCGACCCGCAGCTGCCGGTAATCGACGCTCGGCAGGGCGGCCGCAATCTGGGCGTCCGTCGGGTGCACGTGCTTGCGATAGTCGTAGAGGTAACCGACGCTCGCGTAGGTGACGTCGAAGGCGCCGTCGCTCAGGCGGGAGTACTCGAGCGCCTGCTGGACCACGTCGATGATGTCCGGATCCACCTTGACCGGGCGCTCGAACGCGTGTGCATTCACCTGCGAGAGCTGGCTCTCGGGCTTGTAGGTGCTCATCAGTTCGTCCGTGCGATGCATGTCGGCCATCACGGCATCCATGGCACGCGCCGCAAGATCCGGATCGGTCGCCCAGAGCTGGACGGCGATCCGCGTGCCCATGATGGCCTCCTCGCGCTCGTACCACTCGGCGCGGGCGGCGGCCGAGGCCAGCCACAAGATGCAAGCGAGTGCGATGGCTCTGGGCATGTCTGCGGTAACTCGTCTGTAACCCACGGGGCACGCGGCAAGACTAGCCGCGGATGATTCGCAACTCAAACCGGAATCAAGGCTGCCAGGGCAACTGCGCCTCGTCGAACAGCCGCCGCAGGAAGGCGCGGACCGCGGGCTCGGCCTCGTCCGCCGCCATCAGGCGCTCACGCACGAGCACGTCCGCGATGTCGCGCACGGTCCGCTGACCGTCCACCAGCGACGCGACGAACGCATACACACGCATTGCGAGCACGCGGCTCGAGACGTCGGGCAGCAGCGGCACGGGCACGTCGCTGCGTGCGCTCCAGGGCGGCGCCAGGAGCCGGCCCTGCGGCACGGCCTTGGGCTGCGAATGCCGCACGGCACTGAACGTGACCAGACCTTCCTGGCGGGCGTGCCGGCTGGCCGGGGACGCGAGGTACGGCACGACCTCCTCGTGCACCTGCACGTCCGCAAACCCTGCCTCCTGCACGATCACCAGCGTTTCTTCCGTCGAGTAACAGCGCGCCGCGTCCCGATGCTGAAAGAACAGCGAGCCGCTGTTGACCCAGCGTCCGCCCGGTTTGAGCCAGTGATTCACCCGCGCGGCAAACGCCACGAGGTCCTCGTCGAGGATATCGATGAGCCACGGCGTGACGACAGTATCGAACTCGCCGGCCGCGAAAGGCGGGCAGGACGCATCCGCCAGCACCAGATGCAGGCCGGGCGGGGCCGCGGCCGGGGCCTTCAGGCGACGCAGCACCGCGTGACTCGCGAGATCGCGCGGCGCGACGGGAAACTCGTACAGCTCGACGGTCTCCCCGGCGAACATGCGCCGTGCCACGGCGAGCATCAGCGGATTGAGGTCGGCAGCGATCAGGGCCGGCGGGCGGCGACGCGTGTGTATATCGTAAGCGAGGCGACCGGCCCCGGCGCCGAGCACGAGCGTCCGGCCGGGATTGGCCGCGCCGAGCGCCGCACCGACGGCCCGGAACGCCGCCTCGTTTTCTGCATCGCCCCAGCACCAGTCGCGGTGCAGGTTGGCGTAGTAACTGGTGAGTCCCTGCCCCACCGGCAACGGTGCGGCCAGGGCGCGATAGGTCTCGGCGGCGGCCGACGCGTCGGCCACGCCGAGCGACGCGAGCAGCGACTGCAGTCGCCGCGCATGATCGCTGCAGGCGCTCGAGAGCAACCTGAGGCGATTGCGTGTCGCCGCAAGGGCCAGCTCGCCCGTGAGCGCCGCCCGGTAGCGTCCGGATTGCGTT
>Ga0315286_10002208_pt1 | contig 18114 bp, 7 predicted proteins | sample YL17G10_0_MG_FD_205038 | JGI IMG/M metagenome (GOLD analysis project Ga0315286, IMG submission 205038) | Sediment microbial communities from Yellowstone Lake, YNP, Wyoming, USA - YL17G10_0 | ecosystem: Environmental > Aquatic > Freshwater > Lake > Sediment | place: USA: Wyoming | collected...
GGCACCGTCTCGGTGCTGCGCGGGAACGGTGACGGGACGTTCCAGCCGAAGACCGACGTCAGTGCGGGCGCGGCCCCGCGCTCGCTGGCGCTCGCCGACCTGAACCGGGACGGGCGGCTCGACGTGGCGGTGGCTAACTCCTCACCGTCCACGGTGTCACTGCTGCCGGGCAACGGCGATGGAACCTTCGGCACGAGGACCAGCCACACGGTCGGCGCCAATCCGCAGGGCGTGGCAGTCGCCGACCTGGAAAACGACGGCATACTGGATCTGGTGACCGCGAACTACTCCGCGAACACCGCGTCGGTCCTGCCCGGGCACGGCGATGGTACGTTCGGCGCCAGGTCCGACTACCGCGCCGGGAACCAGCCCAATGCCCTGGCCATCGGTGACCTGGATGGCGACGGGGACCAGGACCTGGCGGTCACCGACTGGTTCACCTGGGACTTTGCCACGGTCGCGGTGCTGCAGGGCAACGGCGACGGTACCTTCGGCGTCCAGCGGCATCTCGCCACCGGGTCCGATCCCTGGGCGGTCGTGAGCGGTGATCTGGACCGCGACGGGACCGCCGACCTGGTGACGGCGAATTATGGCGCCAATACCGTCTCGGTGCTGCTCGGCAACGGCGACGCGACCTTCGCGCCACGGACCGACTTCGCCACCGGCGTGAATCCTGTCAGCGTGGCGCTGTGCGACTTCAATGCGGACGGGCGGCTCGACTTGGCGATCGCCAACCGGGGCGCGACCACGGTCTCGGTGCTGCTCGGCCTTGGCGATGGTTCGTTCGCGGTCCGGAATGATTTCGCGGTCGGCACGAGCCCGATGTCCGTGGTGACCGGGGACCTGAACCGGGACGGCTGGCCTGATCTGGTGGTGGTCAACCGCGGAGCCGGAAAGGTCTCGGTGCTGCTCGGCAACGGCGACGGCACGTTCCGGGCGCGGACCGATTTCTCCACCGGGGCTGATCCCTTCTCGGCGGCGGTCGGTGACCTGAATGGGGACACGAAGCTCGACGTGGCCGTAGTGAACAGCAGTCCCAACACGGTCTCGATCCTGCTCGGCAACGGCGATGGTTCGTTGCAGCCGAAGACCGACTTTGCCACAGGAGGCCAGCCCTACTCGGTGGCGATCGCTGATCTGAACGGCGACACGCGGCTCGACCTGGCGGTGGCCGACCGCGGCACCAATGCCGTCTCGGTGCTGCTCGGCAATGGCGATGGCAGCTTCGCGCCGCGCACAGACTACCTGGCCGGGCTCTTCCCGCAGTCCGTCATCATCAAGGATCTCGATGGGGACGGCCACCTCGACCTGGCCGTGGCGAACGAGCAGTCGAACTCGGTCTCGGTGTTCCTGGGCCGCGGCGACGGCACCTTCCTCCCCAAGACCGCCTACGGCGCGGGCACCTATGCGCGCTCGCTGGTGGCCGCGGACGTGAACGGAGACGAGGGCGAGGATCTGGTCGTCGCCTGCTTCTCGATGAACACCGTCACCGTGCTGCTGAACGCCGCCGCGCCGCCCATGGCGAACCCCGTGGCCATCGGGCCCGCCTCCGGGCCGATCACCCTGCAGAACAGCTGTGTCACGGTGCCCGTGACGATCCAGCGCACCTCGGCCGAGCCCGTGCTCGGGTTCAGCGCCACGGTGCGACTGTCCGCGTCCCTGCGCCTGTGTGGCGCGCGCGTCGACGAGGGCGGCTATCTGAGCGGGGCCAACCCCAACGTCCAGCTGGGCATCGTGGACCGGGGTGACGGCATCTACAGCATCGACGGCGCCATCCTCGGCGAGCCTTGTGGCTCGACGGCGTCCAGCGGGACGCTCTTCACGCTCCACTTGGCGAGTGATTCGAGCAGTGGCACCGGGCGCGCGACCCTCTCGGCGATCACGCTGCGCGACTGTGCCAACAACGGTGTCCCGTCCCGCGTGGCCTCGCCGGGCATGGCAACCGTCCCCATCCTCCCGCCGGTGAACCCCGTGACGCTCGGGTCGCCCGATGGCTGCATCACCAGTGCGGACTCCTGCGTGGCGATGCCGGTGCTCATCCAGCGGACGACCGCGGACCCGCTCATCGGATTCAGCGTGAAGCTGCAGATCTCCCCGAACCTGCGGCTGTGCGGAGCGCGGGTGAGCGAGGGCGGCTACTTCGGCTCGTTCAATCCCGCGAATTCGCTGCAGGTCCTGGACCTGGGCGGTGGCCTATACAGCGTGGACTGCGCGATCCTCGGTCCGCCCTGTGGCCCGACGGCGCCCAGCGGGACGCTCTTCGCACTCCACCTGGCGAGTGATGCCACCAGCGGCGCCGGCGCCGTGACCCCGGTTTCCGTCGCCCTGCGCGACTGCGACAACCGCCTGGTCGCCTCGAGTCCTGGCCCGGCGGGCTCCATCATGATCGCGAACGAGGGCCCTGCCGCGATCAGCGGACTCGCCGCAACCCAGCAGGGCTCGGGCACCGGCAGCGGCGGCACCACGAGGATCACGCTCAGTTGGGACGCGGTCGGCAGCGGTACGACCGTCGAATTGTTCCGCACCGGCTTCGGCGGCTACCCCGAGTACGACGATGCCGGCGGTTCGGCCCCCGCGGCGCCCTCCTGGCCGCCGGATGCGCGCTGGGTGCACATCGCCACGCTGCCGGACGGCGCCGCGTACGAGGACGACCCGCGGCTGCGCGATTTCTGGTACTACGCGGCATTCGCACTGGACGAGTGCGGCGCCGTCTCGCTGCCCGCCATGACCGCGGGCACGCTCGACTACCACCTCGGCGACGTCTCGAACGGCGTGACCCTGTGTGAGGGAAATGGCCGGGTGTGGGCCGAGGATCTGTCGCTGCTCGGCGACCACTACGGCGCGACCCTGGTGCCCGGCGATTCCTACGGCTGCCTCGACGTGGGACCCACGAGCGAAGGGAGCGAGGACGGGCTTCCGACCACCGACAACACGCTCGACTTCGAAGACCTGATGATCTTCACGACCAACTTCAACCAGACCTCGGGGCAGCAGTTCGGTCCTGCCCTGGCCGAGCGCGACGAGTTGACGCTCGTGGCCCCCGCCCAGGTCGCGGCGGGGGACGTGTTCACGGCGAGCCTTCGACTCGGCGGCGCTGGCAACCTGCAGGGACTCTCCGCGCGGATCGACTGGGACCGCCGTATCGTCGAACCGCTCGAGGTCCGTCCCGGCGCGCTCATCGAGTCGCAGGGTGGGGTGGTCTTCTCCGGAAGGGCCGGCGTCGTGGACGCCGCGTTGGTCGGCGCGCGTGAACGAGGGCTCGCGGGGGATGGCGTGCTCGCGACCGTGACGCTCCGGGCCCTTGAGACCGGGGCGCCGGGCGTCACCATCGCCTCGGTTGACGCCCGCGACCTGCAGAACCGCAAGACCACGCTGGGCCGTGGCCGGCCGGCCGCGCCGATGGCCACCGCCTTCATGCCCGCTGCTCCGAACCCGTTCCAGGGCACGACGACACTCGCGTTCAGCCTGGCCCGGCCCGGGCCGGTGGAACTGGCGATCTTCGCCGTGGACGGCCGGCGGGTGCGCATGCTCTCACGGGAAACGATGGAGGCGGGCACGTACCGGCCCGTCTGGATTGGAACGGACGACCGCGGGCAGGCCGTCAGGCCAGGCATGTACTACGCCCGGTTGACCACGCCGGACGGTCGCTTCACGCGGACGCTCGTGCGGGTGGAATAGGATCGCGTCTCCAGGATTCGATGGAGATCTGGAAGCTCTTCAACGACAGGACCAAAGGCGGGGAAGTGGACGATCGAAGTGAGCAGGCTCCTGCGCAGTCTCTGCAGGGGGTCGTGTCTCCTGGAGGCTCTGTGAACACCTTGGCGAGTCGTTTCGGAACGCGGCTGGCGGTGATCGCCAGCCTCACGTTGGTCCTCAGCGCCACATTCGGCGCCGCGGCCTGGGCGGCGACGAAGACCTGGAACAACGTCAGTGGCGGCCCGTGGACGACGGCCGGGAACTGGACCCCGAGTGGGGCCCCGGTCGCGGGCGACGTCATCCAGTTCAGCAGCGGCGGCACCTTCACCGTCACGGCGGTCCCCGCCATGTCCATCCAACAACTGCTGTTGTCGAATGGCTCGGCCGTCACTCTCCAGGCCGGCGGGGCCAACACGCTCACCATCCTCGGGGCCCCGGGGACCGACCTGTCCGTGCCGTCGGGCACGCAGCTCAACGTGAGCGGCGCGACCGTGCTCATCATCGCGCTGTCCTCGAGCGCGACCGGCAGCATCGGCGGGGCGATGACCTTCTCGGGCGCCCCTCACAGGCTCGATGCGGCCAGTGTCAGCGCCATCATGTTCGGCAGCGGCGCGACGTTCACCCAGGGGATCGGCTGCACCGGCAACGTCTTCACCAGCTCCGGGACGGCGAATGTCATCCTGTTCGCGTCGGGCTCGTCGTTCATCCAGCTGGCGGGAGCCAATCCCTACGGTCTGTCCGCACCGAACTCGAAGGTCAACTTCCAGAACGGGAGCCTGTTCTCGTTCCGGCAGAATTCCGCGCCCAGCTTCTCCAACCGCACCTGCGCGGATTTCGAGATCGACTTCGCGGCGTACAACCGGATCTCCACGGGAGGCGACCCCTTCAGGTGCGACAACTTCACGATGACCTCGGGGGCAGCGCACCTGCAGCTCGCCAGCGTCGTGATCAAGGGTGACCTTTCCGTCGCCGCTGGCGCAACGCTCGACTTCAACCCGACCGCCGCGGCCACGATCTCCCTGAACGGCACGTCGGCTCAGACGGTGACCCGCAGCGGCACGCTCACGTTCAACAGCCTCGCGAACCTCACGGTCAACAACACCAGCGGCGTCATCGTTCAGGACGCCATCACGCTGCCGGGCACGACGACGGTGAGCACGGGCGCCCTGCTCATCACCGCGGCCTCGCTGACGAACAGCGGGACGACCACCGTCAACGGGACCCTCCGGATCGAAACGGGCGGCTCCGTCAGCGTCGCTCCCACCTATGGCGGGAGCTCGACCTTGATCTACAACACGCCGGGTGGCCTGGCAGTGGGGCCCGAATGGAGCGGCACGGACAGCGTCGCCGGCGCCGGTGTGCCACAGAACGTCACCGTCCAGCAGGGCACGGTGACCATGCCTGGCGCCTCGCGGACCGTGCCGGGGGACCTGACGTTCGACGGCGGGGGGATGGTGCTGACTTCCGGCGACCTGACCGTCAGGGGCGTGCTGGCTCTCGGGGCGAGCAGGATCACCACCGCGGGCAACAAGGTCATCCTGCCGAGCGGGGCGAGCCTCACGCGCCCGGGCGAGGGCTACATCGTCGGCAATCTGCAGCGCGCAGTGCCTGCGGGGGCCTCGGCCCCGACCTTCGAGATCGGCGACGCGACGGACTACACTCCGGTGGCGCTCTCCTTCGGCGGTGGCACCGGCGCGGGCGACCTGACGGCCGGGGTCACGGCCGGTGTGCAGCCGAACCTCGACTCGTCCTTGGTCAGCCAGACCAAGTACGTCCGGCGTTACTGGACGTTTGCGAACAACGGCGTGACCGGGACCTACGACGCGACCTTCCACTTCCTGAGTGGCGATCTGCAGGGCGGCGCCGATCCCGGGATCTTCATCGTCGGCAGGTACGGCGACGGCGCCTGGTCGTATCCGACGGTCGGGACGAAGACCTCCACGAGCACGCAGATCCTGGACGCCAGCGGGTTCGGCGACTTCGCCATCGGTCAGACCACCGGGCGGACCATCACGGCGAGTGCCGGCCCGCATGGTGCCATCGATCCGGCGGGCGAGGTCTCTGTCGTGAACGGCGGCTCGATTGAGTTCACGATCACGCCCGCGATCGGCTACCACCTGGACAGCCTCTACGTGGACGAGGCACCGGTGACACCGGTGAGCTCCTATACGTTCACGAACGTCACGACGGCTCACACGATCCGGGCCATGTTCGCCATCAACACCTACCTGATAAGCTCGAGCGCGGGCGCGCACGGCGGCATCAGTCCGGCCCCTTCCGTGTCGGTGGAACACGGAGCGGACCAGCCCTTCACGATCTCGCCGAACACGGGATACCAGGTCGACAGCCTGATCGTTGACGGGGCCGTGGTCGCGGCGGACACGAACTACACGTTCACGAACGTGACCACGACCCACGCCATCCGGGCGACGTTCATGGTGGACGAGGCCGCGGCCACGGTGAACGCGGAGACGCCGCCCTACACGATCTCGCCGAACCACCCGAGCGTGACGGTTCCGGTCAGGGTTTCACGCACCGGCACGAGCCAGGCAAGGGCGTTCAGCGTGACCTTCCGGCTCTCCTCGCACCTGGCCCTGCCCGCGGGCGTGGGCAGCATCACCGAGGGGGACTTTCTCAGCGGCGGTGGGCGCACGACCAACTTCCAGGCCAGCGACCTCGGCGGCGGACTGTACCGCGCGGACGGCGCTGTCGTCGGTGACCCGTGCGGCTCGGACAAGGCGCTCGCGACGCTGTTCGACGTGGCGCTCTCGAGCCCGGCCGCGAGCGCCCTGGACACCCTGACTGTGCTCCGCTGGTCGCTGAGCACCTGCGACGGCTCCAAGCTGCCGACGGCCGTCGGGACCGCGGCCGAGGTTCGCATCGATCACGCGGCGCCGGCCGTGACACTCACCGCGCCGAACGGCGGGCAGTTCTGGGCGGTCCTCTCGCCGCAGACCATCACCTGGACCGCGAACGATGATGTCGGCGTGGCGAACGTGGATCTCGCATTTTCGACGGACGGCGGCACGACCTACCCGGACACCATCGCGATGGGCGTTGCGAACTCGGGCTCGCACGGCTGGACGGTGCCGGACACGCTCTCCACGATGGTCCGCGTGCGCGTGACCGCGCATGACGTGAACGGCAACTCGGCCGGGGACGCCAGCGACGCGGACTTCACGATCGGGCTGTACTCGCTGACGGCCAGTGCGGGGGCGCACGGCTCGATCAGCCCGCCGAGCGCCTCGGCGGCGCACGACGCGAACCAGCCCTACACGATCACTCCGGACCCGGGCTATCACGTGGACAGCCTGTACGTGGACTGGGTCCCTGTGCCAGTGGTCCTGCCCTTCTCGCTCACCGGCGTGCAGGCCGACCATGCCGTGCACGTCACGTTCGCCATCGATACGTTCACGATCGTGGCCAGCGCGGGGGCCCACGGCGCGATCGATCCGAGCGGGGAGGTGGTGGTGGACTACGGTGCGGATCGGGAGTTCACAATCCAGCCAGGGACCGGCTATCACGTGGACAGCCTCTTCGTGGATGGGACCTCGGTCGCACCGACGACGAGTCACACGTTCACGAACGTGACTGCCGATCACACCATCCACGCGACGTTCGCGATCGACACCTACACGATCGTGGCGAGCTCCGGTTCGCACGGCGCGATCGATCCGAACGGTCCGGTGTCGGTGAACCACGGCTCGGACCAGGGCTTCACAGTCGTGCCGGACCCGGGCTATCACGTGGACAGCCTCTACGTGGACGGGGAGGCTGTCGCACCGGCGACGGACTTCACGTTCACGGACGTGACGGCGGGGCACACGATCCACGCCACGTTCGCGATCAACGACTTCACCATCCTGGCGACCGCCGGGCCCCACGGGCACATCAGACCGGATGGGATCGTGGGCGTCAGCAGTGGCGCGAACCAGGCGTTCGCGCTAACGCCGGACACCGGCTATCACGTGGACAGCCTCTACGTGGATGGAGCGCCGGTTGCGACGGACACGAGCTACACGTTCACGAACCTGACGGCGGATCACACCATCCACGTGACGTTCGCGATCAACATCTACGCGATCGTGGCGAGCGCCGGCGCCCACGGCTCGATCGATCCGGGCGGCCCGGTGCCGGTGAGCCATGGCTCGGACCTGGGCTTCACGCTCGCGCCGGACACCGGCTATCACGTGGACAGCCTCTACGTGGACGGGGTCCCTGTGACGCCGGCGAACAGCCATTCGTTCACGAACGTGATGACGAACCACACCATCCACGCCACCTTCGCGATAGACGTGTTCATCATCTCGGCAAGTGCGGGACCGCACGGCGGGATCGACCCGTGCGGGTTGGTGGGGGTTGAGTACGGCGCGGACCAGGGCTTCACGATCACGCCGGACACCGGCTATCACCTGGACAGCCTCTACGTGAACGGCTCACCGGTGACGCCCACGACCGACTACACGTTCACCTTCGTGACCGCGGCTCACACCATCCACGCCACTTTCGCGATCGACATCTTCACCCTCGTGGCGAGCGCCGGCTCGCACGGCTCGATCGATCCGAGCGGGGCGGTGGCGGTGCCCTACGGCGGGAGCCAGGGGTTCACGCTGGCCGGGGCCACCGGCTACCACCTGGACAGCCTGTACGTGGACGGCGCCTCGGTTGCCCCGGTGAGTCCCTTCATTCTCACGGACGTCCAGGCGGATCACACCATCCACGCCACGTTCGTGGTGAATCCGCCGGTCGCGGCGATCACCTTGCTGGCGGCGGTGCAGCAGAAGACCGGCAACGGCGGCGCTGCCACGACGCGGGTCCACGTCAGTTGGCCAGCCGTGGGGGCCGGCAGCACGGTCCGGATCTACCGGGCCGGGTTCGGCAACTGCCCGGAGTACGACGACGGGCCGGTGCCGGGCTCGGTGCCTCCGCTGCCGACGGCGTACCCGCCGGCCGGCCGGTGGGTGCTCGCCGGTTCGGTCGCGGCGCCGGGGACGTCGCTCGACGACCTGACGCCGCTGCGTGACTTCTACTACTACGTAGCGATCGTGACCGACCAGTACGGTACGCTCTCGCCAATCTCGAACATGACGATGGGCACGCTCAACTACCACCTCGCCGACGTCGTGAACCCGGCGGATTCGCTGTGCGCCGGGGACGGCCTCGTGGACGTGGCGGACGTCTCGCGGCTCGGCGCGCACTACGGAATGTCGCTGGTCCAGAGTGACCCACGCAACGTCCTGGATGTCGGCCCGACCGCCGACTACTCGCCGAACACGCTGCCGACCACGGACAACGTCCTCGACTTCGAGGACCTGGTGGTGTTCGCGATGACCTTCGCACGGGTCTCGTCGCCGCAGACCTCCATACAGCCGGTGGCGGCGGACAGCGACGCATTGCTGCTCGAGTCGGTGGATCGCGTCGCGGAGGGCAAGGACGTGCAGGTGAGCCTGCGGCTCCGCGGCACCGGCGCCGTGCAGGGTATCGCGATCAGGCTGTCGTGGGATCCCGAGGTGGTGACGCCGGTCGGCCACGGGGCCGGCGCGCTGGCGGAAAGCCAGGGTGCGCTGGTGCTGTCGGCCAGGCCCGGAACGGTGGACGCCGCGGTCCTCGGCACGGGCGCTGGCTTCCGGGGTGAGGGCGTGGTCGCCACTGTGACCTTCCGCGGGCTCAAGGCTGGCGACCCGAAGATCCGGCTTGCCTTGGCGGACGCGCGTGGCCCGCAGAACCGGAAGGTGATCCTGGCCACGTCGGAGCGGGTGGTGAGGTTGCTGCCGGTGGTCACGCAGCTCGCCCCGGCGATACCGAATCCGTTCCATCGGACCGCGATGATCGTCTTCAGCTTGGCCCAGGCCGGGCCGGTCGAGCTGGCGGTATTCTCGGTGGACGGGCGGCGGGTGCGGACCCTGGTGCGGGAGTCCCGCGAGCCGGGCGAGTACCGCCTGATCTGGGATGGCCGGGATGATCGCGGCAACCCGATGTCGGCGGGGGTCTACTATGCGCATCTGAAGGCTGCGCAGAGTGGATTCACGCGGACGCTGACGTACTTGAGATGAAGTCCGGTCGTGGCGGATGGCGCGACCTGCGCCGCCCGGCCGCGGCAGCAGACGGGAGGGAGCCATGGCGTTGACCAGACCCGGGCGGCGATCCCTTTGGCGCTCGCGGCCGCGGTCGGGCCGTCCGCCGCTCCCTCACCCCTCCGGGCCTGTGGTGTGACGGTCGTGCTGCTGCCCCATGGGCAGACCGTAACGCCCGGCCCGGAGTCCGACCTGACCCTGGAGTGAACGCCGGCCGCTCGGTGTAGCGGAGCGGCGGGCACTGCCCCCGCGGTCACGGTGATTCAAGAGCCCGTCTGCACCGCCATCGCGCTGTTCCCCCCGCGCGGTGGCGGCGACGGACGTAAGTTCGCGCACTGGCACGCGTTAGCATGCGGTCGGAATCGTGGCGGGCTGCAGATCACGACCTCCCCGACCGTGACCCGGTCGCTGCCGGTGACGCCGAGCCCCCTCCGCCAGAGTGCGACCCAGGCCTTGCCGCACGGCGTCACGCCGGCTCTCCAGGCATCCCGGAAACCAGTCGCGTAGCTCCCCCCGTCGCGCAAACACCGCATGCGGCCGCGTGGAAGTCTAAGTCAGTGCTCAAGTTCCGTTCCGCCATGCCGATTCTGATAGCCGAGGGCTTACCACGCCCTCACCTTCGGGCTGGAGCGTGGGGTTGCTTCGTGTTGCCCGTGGCCCCGACCAGGTGCGCACGGCGCCCTGAAGCCGCTTTTGACGAGAGGTCAATGCACCGGATGCATGCGCGTACTCGATTCGAAGCACATCTGGCGACGATCGCCGGGCTGGCGGCGGCGATGGTTGTGACGATGGCGGCGGGAGCGTGGGCGAAAACGACCGCCTTGAACAAGACCAGTGGCACAAACGATTGGACCGTCAGCGGGAACTGGACAAATGGCGTTCCGGCGACTGGCGATATTGTGCAGTTCAATGCCGGCGGCACGCCCACCGTCACCGAAGTGCCCACGATGTCCATCGCACAATTGTTGGTGTCGGGCAGCACGGCGGTGAACCTTCAGGGTGGGAACTCTACATGCGTGCTATCGATCTCGGGGGGTACTGGCACCGACTTGGATGTCGCGAGCGGTTCAACGCTCACTATCAGCCAGACTGGTTCTTGGTACACGAGGGTTTCGGTGCTAACGGGGGCGACCGGCAGCATCAGCGGCAACGTGACGTTCGGTGGTACGAGTAGTGCGACCCATCAACTCCTCGCGGCCGACGCGAGCGGCATCACGTTCAACGATGGCGCGGTGTGCACCCAGAACAGCCCCGGCAACGTGTTCGGGACCTCGGGCACCAACAGCACGATTGTGTTCGCTTCCGGGTCCACGTTCGTCCAGCAGGCGGGAAGCAAGCCCTTCGGCGCCACCGAACCAAACTCCAAGGTGGTATTCCAGACTGGCAGCCTGTACCGGTACGAACAGGCTGCCGCTCCCGAGTTGAGCGGTCGGACCTACGCCAATTTCGAGTACAACGTCAATTCGTCTCAGTCGGGCACGGGCAGTAGTGCGCTCTCCATTGACAACCTGACAGTCACCCTGGGCACGCTCAACATTGGCATGACCGGAACCTTCAACCTCAAGGGAAACGTCTCGGTAGCCTCTGGCGCGACGCTCAACTTCAATCCCGCGTCTGCTGCGACGGTGGCCTTCAGTGGCTCTTTGGCTCAGACAATATCCAAAGTCGGGACCCTGACCTTCCAAACGAACCAGAATGTCACCATCAGCAATGCAAGCGGCGTGACGATCAACAGTGCGGTGACACTGCCCGGCACCACCACCGTCAACTCTGGAGCTACCTTGGCGCTGGGCGCCGCACTCACGAACAGCGGCACCCTGACTGTGAACGGCACCCTGCAGAGGAACACGAGCGGCTCGGTCAGCGCGGCGCCGACCTACGGCAGCGGCTCGAAGCTCGTCTATGCGGCTGCGTTCACGACCGGCAACGAGTGGGGCACGGGCGCTTCCGTCGGTGTCGGTGTCCCGCAGGACGTCACCATCCAGGCGGGCTCGGGGAACAGCGTGACTCTGGCGGGCAGCCGCGCGGTGCCGGACTCGCTGACGTTCACGAGCGGCAGGCTCGCCACGGGCACGGATACCCTGACGGTCGGCGCCACGGGCAGCATCTCGGGCGCGGGTGCCGGGCAGTACGTCTACGGCAACCTGGCGCGGGTCATCCCGACGGGCGCTCAGAGCCCCAGCTTCGCCATCGGTGACGCGACGAACTACACGCCGGTGGCACTCGCCTTCGGCAGCGTCGTCACGCAGGGCACGGTGACCGCAACGTCGGTCGCGGTCGGCGGGGCGCCGCCGACCGCATCGGACATCAGCGCGACGAAGTACGTGGACCGCAAGTGGACACTGACCCAGTCCGGCGGCTCCCTGGGCGGCTACAGCGCGACCTTCACGTTCGTGAGTGGCGACGTCAAGGGCGGCGCCGACACGGGCAGCTTCATCGTCGCCAAGAACACCGGCGGCACGTGGACCAAGCCCACCGTCGGCACCAGGACCAGCACCACGACGCAGGCCACGGGTCTCAACGGATTCAGCGACTTCTACCTCGGCGAGACGGCCGGCTGGACCATCACCGCCAGCGCGGGCGCGCACGGGTCCATAGATCCTTCCGGGGCGGTCACGGTGGCCAAAGGCGGCTCGCAGGAGTTCACGATGGCGGGCGCGACCGGCTACCACCTTGACAGCCTGTACGTGGACGAATCGCCGGTGACGGCCACGAGCCCGTACACGTTCACCAACGTGACGGCGAACCACACCATCCGGGCGACGTTCGTGGCGAACCCCTCCGTGCCGGCCATCACGGCGCTGGCGGCGGCACAGGTGAAGACGGGCAACAGCGATAGCACCACCACGGTCCGCATCAGCTGGCCGGCGGTGGGGAGCGGCCTGGTGGTCGAGATCTTCCGTGCCGGGTTCGGCAACTATCCCGAGTACGACGACGGGCCGACGCCGGGCTCGGTGCCGGCCGCGCCGACGTCCTATCCGCCCTCGGGCCGCTGGGCCGCGGTGGACTCGGTCGCGGCGCCCGACAGCACATACGACGACCAGGCGGCGACGCGCGACTTCCACTACTACGTCGCCGTGGTCACCGACCAGTACGGCACGCACTCGGCGATCTCGAACCGCACGACCGGCACGCTGAACTACCATCTTGGCGACGTCATCGATCCGGCGGACTCGCTGCTCGCGGGCGATGACCTGGTGGACGGGGCCGATATCTCGAGCCTCGGCGCTCGCTACGGCGCCTCGGTGGCCTACGGCGACCGCTACAACTACCTCGACGTCGGCCCGACGACGGACTACTCGCCGAACTCGCTGCCGCTGACCGACAACGTCATCGACTTCGAGGACCTGGTGGTCTTCGGGATGAACTACGAATGCGTCTCGGCGCCGCAGAACGCGGTGCAGAGGGTCGCGGCGGATCGCGACGAACTGCTGCTCGAGGCGCCGGACCGGGTGGTGGCGGGCGATAACGTGACGGTGAGCCTGCTGCTGAAGAGCACCGGCGCGGTGCAGGGCCTGGCGACGAAGCTGTCGTGGGATCCCGGGGTCGTGGAGCCGGTGGGCTACGCGGCGGGTGATCTGGCCGGGAGCCAGGGCGCGCTCGTTCTGTCGGCGCGGCCGGGCACGGTGGACGCCGCGGTCCTCGGCACGGGCGCGGGTTTCCGGGGCGAGGGGACGGTCGCGACCGTGGCCTTCCGAGCGCTCAATGGCGGCGACCCGAAGATCCATCTCGCTTCGGCGGACGCCCGCGACCAGCAGAACCGCAAGGTGAGCCTGACGACGTCCGAGCGCGCGCTGAAGTCGCTTCCGACGGTGACGCAGCTCTCGTTCGCGACGCCGAACCCATTCCGCCAGACGGTGACGCTGGCGTTCAGCCTGGCCCAGGCGGGCCCGGTGGAACTGGCGGTCTATTCCGTGGACGGCCGCCGGGTGCGCACGCTGGTCCGCGAGTTCCACGAGCCGGGCGAGTACCGCGTGACCTGGGACGGCCGCGACGAGCACGGCCACCCGATGTCGGCGGGGATCTACTATGCGCACCTGAAGGCCGCGCAGCGCGGATTCGCGCGGACGCTGACGTACCTGAGGTAGGATCCGAGCCGCGATGGGCGGCGTGACCCGCGCATCGCGCAGGCGCCGCGCCGCCCGCCCGCGACGGCAGACGAAAGGGAGCCATGGCGTTGACGCGATTCCAGGCGGTGGTCCCCCCTGCGTTCGCAGTCGCGATCGGGCTGTGCGCCGCTCCCGCGCCCCTTCCTGCCGATGGCGTGACGGCCGCACTGCTTCCCACGGAGCAGACCGTCTTGCCGGGGGCGGAGTTCGAACTCGCCGTGCAATGCACGGAGGCGGGCGTCCACTTCAACGGGTTCCGCGCCGTGGTCTCGTGGGACCCTGCCGCTCTGACCTTCGTCCCGCTCTCGCCGCTCTCGTTGCAGGAGGGCGCGTACATGAAGGGGGCCTGCGGGAGCACGTTCCACCGCTTCCAGCAGGGCGCGAGCACGGACACGATCACGGACGTGCTGCTCTGCAACGACACGTTCCTGACCGGGCCGGGCCAGCTCTACCGGCTGCGTTTCCGGGCCTCGGACACCCCGCAGGGGGCCGGGGTGCTCCTTCGGAGCCTGCAGTTCTACAAGGCCGGGGTGTACGTCACTCCGGTGCATGCGACCAGCGCCGTCGTGGGTATCGGCCAGCCGCCCCCGGCCGGGGTCGGCGAGCCGGCGGTCCCGCGCCTCGCGCTGAGCGCGGCGCCCAATCCAAGCAACGGTCCACTCCTGCTGACGCTGGGCGCGGATCGCGCAGGCATGCACCGCCTCACGCTGCGCGACGTGCAGGGCCGCCTGGTCCGCCGCCTGACCGAGGGCTGGTTCCCGGCGGGCTCGCGCATCGTGGCGTGGGACGGCCGCGATGACGCCGGCATGTGCCTGCCCGCTGGCATCTATCTGGCGACGCTCGAGATCGCGGGCCGGGTCGCGTCCCGGCGGGTGACCCTGCTGCCTTGACCGGGGCTGCTCGTGAACCGCCGCCGCGAAGGCGATCGGACGGCGATCCGCGGCGGCAAGACCGCCGGCCACTCCTCGACGGGGCGTACAACCCCGACTGCGTCGCGGCCGGTCACAGGGCCTTGCATCCCACGGTCATCTCGCATTCTCGCGACGCGCTTCATGAATGGTGCGGGCTAGCGAATGCAGACTGAAGAAGACCTCCCGTACGCCTTCGCGTGCGAGCATCTCAAGGCTGGCGGCGGCATAGAACAGCGCGTTGTTGACGTGCATCTTCAAGATACCTGCTGTCGGCCTGCGCGCAAGGGACGTAACAGGTGTCATCAATGCGCGCGGTGAGGATCGTCTGCGCTGCGCGGCGGATGAGCCAGTCGTACGGGAACGCCTGCAACACCCTGTCTGCCAACATGCGTGAGACACCGACCCCCCGGTAGTCCAAATCGTTTCGCCTGAATCGGCGAAGGTCTTGAAAGTCGTGAGACCTGCCAGTATCTCTGAGGTTGTCGAAGCACCGCAGCCCAGAGACAAGGAGGTCTCACGATGGTGCAGCCGTTGCGGCTGCGTCGGGCCACACGGCGGTGGCTGACGCGGCTCGATCGTAAAGCCCGGGACGCGGACCTGCGGGTCCGCTGTCGGGTGTTGCTCAAGGTGCACGCGGGCCAGAGTCCGCACTGTGCAGCACGCGAGATCGGATGCCATCCCGCCACAGCGTACCGCATCGTAGCGCGCTTCATGGTGCAGGGGGAAGGGAGTGTCTTCGACGGCCGTTGGAGCAATGGGGTGCGCAAGGTGAGTCCCGAAGTGCTCGGCGGCATCGTCGAGATCCTGCGCGCGACCCCGGAGCGGTACGGCTTCCCGCGTCCCACCTGGACGGTCGAGGTGCTGGCGCGCGTGATCGCGCAGGAGTTGGGCGTGGCGCTGTCGGTCGGGCATGTGTGGAAGATCGCAAAGCAAAGGCTGAAGGCCCGCTGGGGACTGCCGCGCCCCGTGGTGGGCTGTCCGTGGCCGGCGGCGCGCCGAGAGCGACGGTTGGCTGAGCTGCGACGGCTGGCCCTGCACCCGCGACCGCGCGAAGTGGTGTTGTATGCCGACGAGGTCGACATTCACTTGAACCCCAAGATCGGACGCGACTGGATGCTGCCCGGGACCCAGCGTTTGGTGATGACCCCGGGCAAGAACCAGAAGCACTATCTGGCGGGCGCCTACGACCCGCTGCGCCAGGAGTTCGTCGGGGTGGATGGCGACCGCAAGGCGACTTGGTTGTTCCTGAACCTGCTGCGAGCGCTGTGGCTCGCCTATCGCTGGGCGCGGGTGATCCATGTGATCCTCGACAACTACATCATCCACAAGACGGCGCGGGTCGAGCAGCAGCTGCGGCAGATGGGCGCCAAGATCCGGCTGCACTTCCTGCCGCCGTACTGCCCGAACGACAACCGGATCGAGCGGCTGTGGGAGGATCTGCAGGCCAACGTCACCCCCAACCACCGCCACCCGACCATGCCGGCACTGCTGGCCGCAGCGTGGCGCTGGATCGAGAGGCGCTTCACCTCGGCCGAGGAATACGCTCATGCGGCCTGACCTTGACCTCGCCGATTCAGGCGAAACGATTTAGTGTAGACGGCAAGGCGGGAAACGAGGGTGTCCACCGTACTGGAGGGCGTGCCGGTGGCGTCGGAGACCAAGGTGGTAGCGAAGGCCCGGCGGCGGTCCACGGCCGCGGAGAAGTTGCGGCTGCCGCGCCTGGCGTACTGCTGCGCGGAGTCCGGCGAGTTGAACGCGCCGCCGCGCCCCGAGCGGCGTGATTGGCTCCGTCATCCCTGCTACGCTGCGCCGCAGTTGCTGGCGACGCGGCCGAACCAGCCGTGGAGCCGGGGTATCACGAAGCCGCCGGGGCCGACGAAGTGGTCGCACTCCTGCCTCCACGTGCTGCTCGACGTGTTCAGCCGCTACGTGGTGGGCTGGACACCGGCGTGGCGGGAACGGGCGGTCATCGCCGAGTCGTTGATCGCTGATGGCTGCACACGTCAGGGCATCGAACCCGGCCAACTCGCCGTGCATGCCGATCGCGGTGGAGGATCTTGCTTGTGAGAGCTCAATTCCTGCCGTTCCACGAGCCCCTGCTGGGTGAGGAGGAGATCGCTTCCGTCGTCGATTGCCTGCGCTCCGGGTGGTTGACCAGCGGGATCAAGGTCAAGGAGTTCGAGCGCGATTTCTCCGCCTACGTGGGGTGCCAGCACGCGCTGGCCGTGAATTCGTGCACGGCGGCCCTCCACCTCGCGCTGGAGGCGGTCGGCGTGGGCCCCGGCGACGAAGTGATCACCTGTCCCATGACCTTCACCGCCACCGCGGCCGTGATCGAGCATCTGGGGGCGAGACCGGCGCTCGTGGACTGCGAGCGCTCGACCCTCAATCTCGATCCGTCGCTGATCGAAGCGCGCATCACGCCGCGGACGCGGGCCATCCTGCCGGTTCACTTCGGGGGACAGTCCTGCGAGATGGACACCATTCTGGGCATCGCGCGAGCCCACGGGCTCCCGGTGGTCGAGGACGCGGCGCATGCCCTGCCTACGCGCTACCGGGGTCGCATGATCGGGACGCTCGGGGACGTCACCTGCTTCAGCTTCTACGCCACGAAGACCGTGACCACCGGCGAAGGTGGGATGGCGGTGACCGACCGCGCCGACCTCGCGGAGCGCATGCGCTTGATGCATTTTCACGGGATGAGCCGCGATGCCTGGAAGCGGTACACGCAGAATGGATCGTGGTCCTACGAGATCCTCGCGGCCGGCTACAAGTACAACCTCACCGACATCGCTGCCTCGATCGGGATCCACCAGCTCCGGCGCGCCGAGGCCTTCCATGTCCGGCGGTACCGCATCGCGCGCATGTATTCCGAGGCGCTGTCCGTGGTGCGCGGGGTCGAGGTGCCCAAGGTCCAGGACGAGGGCGGTCACGCCTGGCACCTGTACGTGCTCCGCCTGGTGCCCGAGGCGCTCACCATCGACCGGGACACGTTCATTGCCCGGCTGGTGGCGATGAACATCGGGGTGTCGGTGCACTTCATCCCGCTGCATCTGCATCCCTACTACCGGGACAAGTACGGCTTCGCGCCGACGGACTTCCCCAATGCCTGCGAGGCGTTCCGGCGGAGCCTCTCGCTGCCCATCTATCCCAAGATGACCGACGGGGACGTGCAGGATGTCATCGACGCGATCCGCTCGCTGGCGGAGGAGCATCAACGATGAAGGTTGTGGAGCGCAGAATGTTGGTGACGAGGGCCGTGGCCGACCCAGCCGCGGCCCTGGCGGCATTTCAGAACGCCAGTTTGAGCGAGTGCCGCCGGGG
>Ga0315286_10002209_pt1 | contig 18113 bp, 12 predicted proteins | sample YL17G10_0_MG_FD_205038 | JGI IMG/M metagenome (GOLD analysis project Ga0315286, IMG submission 205038) | Sediment microbial communities from Yellowstone Lake, YNP, Wyoming, USA - YL17G10_0 | ecosystem: Environmental > Aquatic > Freshwater > Lake > Sediment | place: USA: Wyoming | collected...
TTGCCCTTGACAGCTTTGGCGATGTCGAGAATTGCTTTTGGGAATCGGTGTGACTTCATCTAAATGGCGAAAAGTGGAAAATCGGGTTCTTTGCGAATAACGGCAGGAATCTTGTCGAGGCGTTCGAGGAGAGACTGCGACAGATAGAGCGACTCAATTGTGACCTGATCCCTCCCGAGAAGTGTTGCTTGCGTGGACCGGCCGACCTTGATCTCAAATCGCCGGACTTTCAGTGACTTGGGAAGGAGACGGCCGTGCATCTTATCGCCGGTCCGACCATCATAGCTAACGATGAAAGGCACTCCCGCCTCGTTCAGCATCGCTAACGATACGACAAACTCGTGGTACTCAACGCCGCTGACATATCGGTGATCGTGTTTGTCGCACACCCCTTGATAGGGCGGGTCCATGTACACAATATCGTCCGCTGTGAGCGAACGAAGAACGGCCTTGTAATCCTCACATGATACCTCTACTCTGCCTTTGAGCAGTTCCGATGCCAGCTTGAGGTTCAAGCGCATTGTTTCCGGGCGCATTCCTCGCCGCCGGTTGTCGGGACTGTTGTTGAATTCCCCATTGCGGTTGTACCGGACCGCCGCTTTCACACATCGGGCAAGCAGATACAGGAAATAGTGAGGTTCTTCTGTCTTGTTGAATAACTCACGTATCTGATCGTAGTAGGCCCGCTCTCGCCCATGCTGGTCGGCCCACAACCGCTCGTATCTCTGGGCAAGCCCCTCTGGGTCATCGATGATCACCCTCCAGAGCTCCATCACAGGCTTGTGTGCATCATTGAGCAGGTACTGATCCGCCTTGCATAACCATGCACTCGCCAGTGTTACCGCTCCTGACCCAACAAAAGGCTCGACCAATCGCTTTGCATTGGGTGGGATGCAGGAAACAATCTCGCGCGCAAGTTGTCTCTTGCTTCCCTGGTATGGAAACGGATGTGGTACACCTTGCACTCTGCCCATGAAAACTCACCTGCAACCCATGCACTTGTCATCTTAGAATAGGCGGAATCCGTCGGACTGTCAAGACTTGTCGCGGGAAGCTGTTTCTGGTACAAGGGAGGCTCCAAGCACCTGTGAAATGATGAAAGACAGAAAGGGTGTGAGCATGTCTGACAGCCTGAGCCACAACGGGATCACCAGACGCCGATTCCTTGATATCTCGCTCGCCGTTGCCGGCGGTGTCATCGCACTGGGGCCGCGCCGGAGTGCAGCGGGCGTCGAGAATGGGCAAGCCCGCTGGGCCTTTCTGTCAGATACGCATATCGCCGCCGATCCGGAGAACAATTACAGAGGCCATTACCCCTACCGGAACCTGGAGACGGCGTTCACCCAGATCGCCGCTGACGTGCCTGAAGGCATGGTCGTCACCGGCGACGTCGCAAGACTGACGGGCCAGATGGCGGATTATGAGAACTTCAAGAAACTGTCGCTTCCCCTCGTCGGCAAGCGGCCGATCTATCTGGCCTTGGGCAATCACGATGACCGTAAGAATTTCCTGGACGTGTTCGAGAAACCGGCGGGCCAGAGGCAGCCGGTCAAGGACAAGGTGGTCGTCACGGTGGACGCCGGACCCGTCCGATTCATCCTCCTCGATTCGCTCCTGAGCACCGACGTAACAGGGGGATTGCTCGGCAAAGCACAGCGCACCTGGCTGCAACGCCACCTACAGACCGGTGACGACAAGCCGGTGATCCTGTTCTTCCACCACTCCCTTCGCGACGACGACGGGGACCTGCTCGACCTGCCGCGGCTGTTCGACATTGTCAAGCCCGTCAGCAAGGTGAAAGCCTTTGTTTTCGGACACTCGCACGAATACGCGTGCTCGGACTTCGAGGGCATTCATCTGATCAATCTGCCCGCCGTCGGGTACAACTTCACCGACGATCAGCCCGTCGGCTGGGTGGAGGCGCAGCTCACCCGCGAGGGTGGCACGTTCCGGCTGCACACCGTCGGCGGCAACCAGGAGATCGATGGCCGCGTGCAACAACTCCGCTGGCGATTCCTGTAGCCGGGACCGTCCACGGAAGAACCACCATTTCCGCTGACACCCGCGCACGCACCTCAATCATTATGTATGTTTTGACTGGGGATGGACGTCCCAATCGGGACGGTCCCCGTCAAAGAGGGGTGAACGTCAACGGGAAGAGGGTGTCTTATGTCCGGTATCCCCCAACCGAGGTGGAGCAGAAGAGAGCTTCTCAAGAGTGGTCTGGCTTTGATGGCCGGCGCCTGGGCGATGAAACCGCACGAGGTTCTGGCCTACAACCAGCCCGTTCTCACGCCCCAACCCGGCGACAGGGATTACACGCGATGGGCGCTTCTGTCCGACACGCATGTGGCGGCGGACCCGGAGAATCGCTACCGCGGCTTCTATCCCTATCTGAACTTGCGGGAGGTAGCCGCCCAAATCGCCGACAATCTGCCGGACAGAATCGTCATCACGGGCGATCTGGCCCGGTTGAGAGGCGAGACCAACGCCTATGAGAACTTCAAGACCCTGATGGCGCCTGTGGTCAGGCAACGGCCCATCCATCTCGGCCTGGGCAACCACGACGACCGCGAGGACTTCTTCCGGGCCTTCGGAAGCGCCGCCGACATGGCGATCGAGAACAAACATATCATCGCGGCGGAGGCAGGCCCCGTCCGGCTGATCGTTCTCGACACGCTGCTTCGTGTCAATGTGGCGACCGGGAAACTTGGCGAGTCCCAGCGAAGCTGGTTGGAGACCTTCCTTCAAGCGTGCGACGACAAGCCGACGATTCTGTTCCTGCATCACACGCTCAATTCCGAGCTGCTGGACACCCGGCCGCTGCTCGAGATCATCCAGCCGGTGGGCAAGGTCAAGGCCGTCGTATACGGACACTCCCACAAGTACGAGTTCTCCCAGGTGGCGGGAATCCATCTCATCAATCTGCCGGCGACGGGATTCAACCTCGCAGGGAATCAACCGGTCGGTTGGGTGGAGGCCCGGCTGACCCCAAAAGGCGGCGACTTCACCTTGCACGCCATCGGCGGCGACCGCCGGGCCGACCGGCAGACCCAGAAGCTGACTTGGCGAGCGTGACCATCGCGCCTGCCTGAGAACCAGCGATCCGTATCACACGACGGGATAGGATTCCCAGTCCTCTCCCCGGCACGCAACGGCTCCTCTGTTTCCCCAATTCCGAGATCGCACCGGCAGAGGATTGCCTCCTCGCGCCTCTGAAAATGCGCCCACCTGTCCATCTTTGTCCTGCCACGGCGGGCAAAGCCCCATGATAACTCCCAGAAGACTCACCGTGAGGGGTGCCATGTCTACGCTCGCGTAGACATGTTCGATTCGATGAAGGACACCTCGCGCGACTCTCAAAGCACCGCGCCGGAACCATCCGGAACAAGAGATTTTTCCTAAACACGGGATCGTCGCCGGACCGAAGTATTGCAAAACGGCGACTATTTTGGTAGAAAGACCAGCGTGAGGGCGGCACGGAACCTCCAAGGCGAACCATCGCGTTTGGAAAGGGCTCCCAAGCGGGGCCTTGTGTATGGGGGGACCGGACCCGCCACAATCGCGTGGGCGATTGTGCCTTCACGTGGGGGTCGAAGTTGTCATGGTCCTTTGGGACTGGGACGACTTTGCCAAAAGGCTTGCGTCATCGGGTGCAGCCGCTCTATTCTAATCGAAATAACAAATGCGGAAAGGCAGTATATAATGTCCGACACGGTGGATCGTCAGGTAAACAGGCGACAATTCCTTACGTTTGGATTGGCCGTCGCCAGTGGCGTCGTGGCCATGGGACCTTGCCCCCGCCCGGCCAAAGACGTCCAGGAACCCGAAGACCTCGCTCGATGGGCCCTGCTGTCGGATACGCACGTCGCCGCCGACCCCGAGCATCAGTTCCGGGGGTTCTACCCGTACATGAATCTGCAGAAAATCACCACCGAGATCGCCTCCGACCTGCCGGACGGGCTGGTCATCACGGGCGATCTGGCCCGCTCCAAGGGCAGCACGGGCGCCTATGACAACGTCAAGTCTTTGCTGGCGCCGCTTGCCCGGAAGCGGCCCATCTACATGGCCGTTGGCAACCACGACAATCGGGACGATTTCCTTCAAGCATTTGAGAATCCCAACGGCAGCGGCGGGGTCATCCAGGACAAACACATCGTCACGACGATGGCGGGCCCGGTCCGAATGATCATTCTCGACACGCTGCTGTACGTCAACACGTTCCCGGGGATGCTCGGCCGGCAGCAGCGCACCTGGCTGGAGACCTACCTTCGCCTGTGCGATGATACGCCGACGATCCTGTTCCTCCACCACACGCCCCGAGCCGACCTGCTCGACACCCGGCGGCTGTTCGAGATCATCTCGCCCATCAAGAAGGTCAAGGCCGTCGTGTACGGGCACTCCCACAAGTACGAGTTCTGCGAATCGGACGGAATCCTGCTCGTCAACCTGCCGGCGTCCGGATACAACTTCACCGGCGCCCAGCCGGTGGGCTGGGTCGAGGCCCGGCTAACGCGCGAGAGCGGCGAGTTCGTCCTGCACGCCGTCGGCGGCAACCCCAGAAGGGACGGCCGAACCACGACGGTGCGATGGCGCGCATAGAGCTTTGCGGGCCAACTGACCGCACCGAAGAACCATGGTCTTTGGGGGCTCTGCCCCCAATCCCCCGGCATTTCTCGCCTTGGGCCAATAGCATGACAAGAGGCAAGATGCAATCGTCCTGACGGTAGCACGTCACGCGGGGTGACTCTCCGTTCTTCACACTTGCGGGCGTCTCGTATCTATCCCTTGCCGCCGAAGGGCATTCCAGGTAATCTGAACTCGCTGCTGCGGAGGATAGCGCCTGTCCCCGCGAAGACGGGGGCTCTGGCGGCAAATACCCCGAGCGCCGCAGCAGTCCGCCGGCATGGGCGCGAAGCCTTGTTCCACTGCCATGCTATTGGCGCAAAGCGCAAAATGCCAGGGGTCTGGGGACAGCGTCCCCAGGATCTGGAGTCTTAATTGTGCGTTTGGAGGTGACTGACATGTCGAACGCCGTTGCGAAGTGGCTGATTGTGCCCGCTGTGCTGATCCTTTCAATGCCCGTGTTGCGGGCAGGCGGCGATACGGTCGTGAACGACTGGGAGAATCCTGAGGTCGTCGGCCGCAACAAGGAGCCGGGCCATTGCACGCTCATGCCGTACCCCGATGTGGAGACGGCCGTGGCGTGCGAGCGGGAGGCCTCGCCCTTCTTTCAATCGCTCAACGGGCAATGGAAGTTCAACTGCGTCCGCAAGCCCGACGACCGGCCGAAGGATTTCTACAAGCCGGACTTCGATGTGAGCCGTTGGGCCGAGATCCCCGTGCCCTCGAACTGGGAAATGCACGGCTACGACAAAGCGATCTACCTGAACATCCGCTACCCCTTCCCGACGAACCCGCCGTACATTGCGCACGACTACAACCCAGTCGGCTCGTATCGGCGTGAGTTCACGATTCCCGATTCGTGGGACGGCCGGCAGACATTCCTCCATTTCGATGGTGTCCAAAGCGCGTTCTACGTCTGGATCAACGGCCAAATGGTCGGCTACAGTGAAGACAGCATGACGCCGGCCGAGTTCAACGTCACGCCCTATCTCCAAAAGGGCAAGAACATCATCGCCGTGGAGGTCTACCGCTGGTCCGACGGCAGCTATCTCGAAGACCAGGATTTCATCCGCTTGAGCGGGATTCAGCGTAATGTCTGCCTGTTCTCGACCCCCTCGGCACACATCAGCGACTTCTTCGTCCGTGCGACGCTCGACGATCAGTACCAGGACGGCGTCCTGATGATCCGCCCGAAGCTGGCCACGTACCAAGGCGATGCCGGGCTCAAAGGCTGGATGGTCCAGGCCCAACTCTACGACGGCGAGAAAAAGGCCGTGCTGGCGCAGCCGCTGAAAATCGATACTCGCAGGATTCTCGGCGAGCAATACCCGCAGCGAGACAACGTCCGGTTCGCACTCATGCAGGCGACGGTGCCGAACGTCAAGAAGTGGTCCGACGAGGCGCCCAACCTCTACACGCTCGGCCTGACTCTGCACGACTCGTCGGGCAAGCTGGTCGAAGCGGAAAGCTGCCGGGTGGGGTTCCGCAAGGTCGAAATCAAAGATGGGCAGTTCTTCGTCAATGGCCAATCCATCCGGTTCTTCGGCGTCAACCGCCACGAGCACGATCCGGACTTCGCGAGAGCGGTCCCGGTCAGCCGGATGATCGAAGACATCAAGCTGATGAAGAGCAACAACGTCAACGCGGTGCGGACCTCGCACTACCCCAACGACCCGCGCTGGTACGACCTGTGCGACCAGTACGGCATCTACCTGATGGACGAGGCCAACCTCGAAACGCACGGCGTGGGCGGCCTGCTCTCGAACGTCCCCGCCTGGCACACGGCCTTCATGGAGCGCGCGATCCGAATGGTCGAGCGGGACAAGAATCATCCCTCGGTCGTTTTCTGGTCGCTGGGCAACGAGAGCGGCTGCGGGCCGAATCACGCCGCGATGGCCGCCTGGATTCACGATTACGATTCGACCCGCCCGGTCCACTACGAAGGCGCCGCTGCCGGACGCAAAGACGCATATTACGTCGATGTCATCAGCCGGATGTACGCGCGAATCCCGGAGATCGTCCAAATCGCGACCGATCCAGTGGACAGCCGGCCCGTGGTGCTCTGCGAGTACATGCACGCGATGGGCAACTCCGACGGCAACCTCCGCGAGTACTGGGAAGCGATTCGCGCCCACAAGCGTCTGATCGGCGCGTTCATCTGGGATTGGGTCGATCAGGGCATCCGCATGAAGACCCCGGATGGCAAGGCCTTCTTCTGGGCCTACGGCGGCGACTTCGGCGATAATCCCAACGACGGCAACTTCTGCTGTAACGGCCTGGTCCAGCCCGACCGCAAGCCCAACCCGTCCTTGCGCGAGATCAAGAAGATCTACCAGCGGATTCACCTGACGCCGGTCGATCTGCTGGCGGGGACGTTCACCGTCGAGAACGAGTACGACTTCCGTAACCTCGATTTCGTTGATGGCTCGTGGGAGCTGACCTGCGATGGCGCGGTGGTGCAAGAAGGCAAGCTGGCGAAGCTGACCCTCGCTCCCAAGCAAACGCAGAAAATCGAGATTCCGTTCCGCCAGCCCGAGCTGAAGGCCGGCTCGGAATACTGGCTCAAAGTCACATTCACGCTCGCTGAAGACACCTCATGGGCCAAGAGCGGCCACGTGGTCGCCTGGGACCAGTTCCAGGTCCCGTTCACTGTGCCGGCCCCAGCGGCGGTCGCCATCGCGCAGATGCCGCAGACAGCAATCCGCGAGCAGGACAAGGCGTACACGATCAGCGGCAAAGACTTCGTCGTGACCATCGGCAAGACCAGCGGGGCCATCGAGTCGCTGAAGTTCAAAGGAACCGAGCTGATCACGAGTCCGCTGGTCCCGAACTTCTGGCGGGCCCCCACGGACAACGACGTGGGCAACAAGATGCCGGCGCGGCTCGCCGTCTGGCGCAAGGCCGGACAGAACAGGACCGTGAAATCCGTCAAAGCCGAGCAGGTCAAGCCGCAGCTCGTCCGCGTCACCGCCGAGGGGACCATTCCGGCCGGCGACAACTCAACGTATCGCATCACCTACGATGTCTACGCCGGCGGCGACATCGTCATCGAGGCAAGCATGAACCCCTCCGGTAGTCTCCCCGAACTGCCCCGATTCGGGATGCAGATGGCGATCCCCGCCCGGTATTCCACGATGACCTATCTGGGCCGGGGGCCATATGAGAACTACTGGGACCGCAATACCGGGTCCGCCGTGGGCCTCTACAAAGGTCCGGTCGAGGAACTGATGCACGTATACACGCGTCCCCAGGAGAACGGCAACCGGACCGATGTCCGCTGGCTGACGCTGGCCGATAAAGATGGCACGGGTCTGTTGGCCGTCGGCATGCCTTTATTGAGCATCAGCGCGTGGCCCTACAGCATGGACGACCTGGAGCAGGCCAAGCACATCCATGAGCCCGCGCGACGCGACTTCATCACGGTGAATCTCGACTACCGGCAGATGGGCGTCGGCGGCGATGATAGCTGGGGCGGCCGCACGCATCCGGAGTACATGCTGCCGGCCAAGCCGTACACCTACCGCTTCCGGCTGAAACCTTATACTCCGGACATGGGCCAGCCCAATGCCCTGGCGCGCCAAGCATTGCCCAGCGTGGAATAAAACGGCCACAAACGGGTGGCAGCGGCAAGGCCGAAGGGCTTGCCGATGGCTCCATCGCACTTGCACAGGACCATCGGCAAGCTGGCGCTTGCCGCTGCCACCCGAATCGATTCCGCTGCCACGAGCACGCTCAAACGACTGTGGGCGTCCCACCCGACGCGAAAGATGTGCGGTTAGTCAGGCGGAAGTCTTGCGTCCTCATGCCTCTCTCTGCTATAAGAGAGACTTTGGAATAGGCTTTTCAGAAGTACACATGGGGCGCAGCGAACCGATGCCGTTATCGGCCAAGACGCAACAGAATCTCTGGGTCATCCCGCCGGTCGACGGCCGCGCGGAGTCGCTGGCCCAGGCTTTGAAGATCTCGCCGTTGGTGGCGCAGATCCTGATCAATCGTGGGATCGCGGAGGCCGGCGCGGGCAACGTCTTCCTTCAGCCAAAGCTGACCGAGCTGATCCGGCCCGTGCACATGCCGGGGATCGAGCCGGCCGCGGCACGGCTGAGGGAGGCCGTCGAAAAGAAAGAGAAGATCACCGTTTACGGCGACTACGACGTTGACGGCATCACGGGCGTTTCCATCCTGTGGGAACTGCTGACGCTGCTGGGCGCCCAAGTCGATTTCTATATCCCCCATCGCATCGAAGAGGGCTACGGCCTCAACAGCGAGGCGGTGCGGTCCCTGGCCGAGGCGGGCACCCGCCTTCTCATCACCGTCGATTGCGGCATCGCGGCGATCGAGGCCGCCGACGTGGCCCGGCAGCTCGGCGTCGATCTGATCATCACCGACCATCACCAGCTCGGCCCGGCCCTGCCGAACGCCGTGGCCATCGTGCATCCGGCGTTGCAGGAATCCTATCCCAACCAGGACTCGGCCGGCGCCCTGGTAGCCTACAAGCTGGCCTGGGCGGTTGCCGAGCAATTCAGCGGCGGACAGCGGCTGGAAACGAGGCTGCGCCAGTTCATGCTCAATGCGACCAGTCTGGCCGCCATCGGGACGGTGGCCGACGTGGTCGATCTGCGAGGCGAGAACCGCGTGCTGACGAAGTTCGGACTGCAGGCCCTGCCGGAGAGCAAGCTCATCGGTCTGCGGGCGCTGATCGAATCGGCGGGACTCAAGGGCCAGGGCGTCGATAGCTACGCCATCGGATTTCGGCTGGCGCCGGTGCTCAATGCCGCCGGCCGCATGGGGCACGCGCGATTGGCCGTCGAGCTGTTGACGAGCACCAGCGAGATGCGGGCCCTGCAAATCGCCGAGTATCTCAAGGAACAGAACGTCCTACGGCAGCAGTGCGAGCGCAAGATCGTCAAGCACGCCTGCGACCTGATCGCCGAGCGGGGGCTGAGCCATCCGGATCGAAGAAGCATCGTTCTGGCCGCCCCGGGCTGGCATACGGGCGTTCTGGGGATCGTCGCATCGAGACTCGTCGATAAGTATTTCCGCCCGACCATTACGATCAACGCCTCGCCGGGCGAGAACGGCAAAGCCCAAGGCTCCGCCCGCTCGATTCCGGGCTTCTGCATGCTCTCGGCGATCGAGGCCTGCTCGTCGCATCTGGCCAGCTTCGGCGGCCACAAGATGGCGGCAGGCCTGACCCTCCACCCGGAGAAGATCGAATCATTCGCCGCGGACTTCGAGGGCTACGCCGCCAATCACCTCCGCGAAGAAGACGTCGTCGCGAGATTGGACATCGACGCTCTTGTGCCATTGCGGCAGTTCACGCGAGAGACCGTCAGCCAGCTCGATCTGCTCGGGCCGTTCGGGCAGGGCAACCCCAAGCCGGTCTTCGCCACGAAGGGCGTCCGGCTGATCGCCGCCCCCCGGCGGGTCGGTTCCAAGGGCGACCACCTCCAGTTCGCCATCACAGACAACACTGCGACCGTCCGCTGCGTGGGCTTTCGCATGGGCCACCTCGAAAAGAAGCTGCTCGACAACGAGTACTTCAACATCGCCTACGAGGCCCAGCTCAACCACTACAACGGCAACACCAGCGTCGAATTCATCGCGACCGACATCCAGTTCGAATAAGACCGCTCACGCGGAACTCAAGGCCGCGCCATCGCAGGCATGAATAGAGCACCGGGCTAAACAGTGGAGTCAATTACCAGTTCGTTCCACAGATCCTCCAGAAGATCGTCTGGGGTGCCCTCGAATAGCGTGCGTTTGCCGATGTTCCTCTGTGCCAAGGTCGCGAGAGCTTTTCTCCGCTCGGAGGCGGGGATGGTATACTTCGTGACGACATTCGCCACAATCAAGGGGTTCCCCGCCTCGTCCGCGTCCACCTCATTGATGACCTGCTCGTGATCGGTGAGGATATAGCAATCCAAGGACGGCCCCGGTTTGGATTTCTTGACACACGACGTATATTGCGCTTCCTGCTTCAAATGTCTCTCGGATGTATTCTCTATGTCCGGACCCAGGGCCATCGTGCGCGCTTCACATTCTTCCTTACAGCCTGTCCCTAAACCCACCCGCTCTCTGAAGACATAGATCGCGACTTTCTGAGTTTCGGCCTCAACGCCTGAAAAAGCAAAGAAGGCTGCCTTGTAGGGATCGGCCGTCCAGTCCAAAAGCGGTGAAGGAAACCCATGCTGGCGGAGGTAGACCATGAAGGAGAGTATGGTTTCCGTGTCTGCGCTCTTTACCGGAAACAGCCATATGGAACCTAATCCGTTCCGCCGCAGCCCTGATATTTCTTTCCTCAGGCCTGGCCACTTCTTCCCGGCAATGCGCTCTATTCGCGGTTGTATTCGCTCCATAATAGTGAGGTACTTGTTCAGGGTCATGCCCGGTCTTTGACGATCCAGAGTCGTTAGTAGGTGCCAGCCTGCATCTCGCTGCCCTCGATAAAGCGGCTCGCTGACCTGCTCACCGTGACGCGTCTGTTTCCACTCAACCGTTTCCCCGTTGATTTCGGCGACCTTCGCCTCAAAGCCCTCCCAGTCGAGTACCGTTCCCTCGTGATCGTGCTTGTTCCACATAGCTGTCTGCCTTCGCTCCCATTTGTGGATTGGAGTTTCTTTCCACCCTGCTGTCTGGTCATGGCCAGTATGTCGCGAACACCGCTCTCTCCTACTTGGCTCTCTGCACGTCGATCTTCTCGATCTTGAACTGGCCGAGGGCGGTGGCCATGTTGAAGAAGTCGCCGGGCTCGCCGTTGCCGACGGCCAGGGCGATGTGGCCGGCATCGTAGCCGCCGCGACCGCTGCTCTTGAAGGCGGCGTCGAGACCGATCCATTTGCCGCCTTGGCCCCGCTCCTCGGCGCCAATGTACGCCTGCGCCCAGGCGTGGCCGCCGAAACCCTGCAAGCCGCCGAATTCCGCTACGTAAGCGACGCCGACGACGACCTGGGCGGGAATGCCGACGGCCCGGCACAAGGCCGCCGTCAGCACCGCGAACTCGGAGCAATCGCCCTGGCGGCTCTCGACCACCTCGCAGGCCGAGGCGTAGCCGACGGACAGGCCTTTGTTGTCGATGTACTTGGCGACGAAGGACTCGATGTTCCGGGCGGCCTGGGCCGCATCTTTCGCATCCCCAACCGCCTTGCGGGCCAAGTCCAGGACCTTCTTGTCATCACTCTGCAGGAATCGGGTCGGCTTGACGGCTTCGAGCAGCTTCGGGTCGCTGCCCTTGTAGGGGAAGGTGCCCCCCGATGCGACTTTCACCGGCTTGATCGTCAGCGTGATCTTGCCGCCCGGCAAGCGTTCCGCCGTCTGGTTGTCGGTCGAAGGAATCACGAAGACCGCGCCGTTGCCCGGGTTCAGGGTGTACGTGATGGAGGAAGCGGAGCCCACGTCCTCGATCGGCTCGGGGCTCTTGACGAACATCTTGTCGATCAGTTCCAGCACGTCGTTGCTGCCGAGGGCGAACTCCTTCGGGCAATCGACCATCTCGACTTGCATCCCGGCGATGGGCACGACGCTCTTGAGAGCCTGCATCTCGTCGTTGACGTAGCTGATGCTCGAAATCTGCCCCGCGCCGGGCAAGTTGAGGATGGTCTTGGCCTCCGTCAGTCTCACGACCCGGCCGAGCAGGTCCACGTCCTTTTTCGGGCCGATGGACATCTTCGCATTGAGCGCCATCATGGCGCCGGGGCTGAAGATATCGACGGTGTATTCGACGCCGGGCTGGAGGCCCTTCTGGAGCGACAGCAGGCGAAGTCCCTCGGCCATGACCGCCCCGGCGGGCCAGGGCATCGTGCTCTTCTGCTCCGCTCCTGCCGAGTAGCTGGTCAGGTCCACGGTGCCGTCCTCTTTCACCGTTCCGGCGGCCTTCATCATCGTCAGGGTCCCCAACTGCTGCGCGGTCTCAAACCGCAGTGGCTTGCCAGCGGTCGTCTCAATGCTCGTCTCCGTCATCTGGATCGTCACCGGGATGCCCAAGCGGCTGATCGTGATGGTCACGTCGTCACTGGTGGTGACTCGCCCCCCCGCTTCCGTCCGCGTGTGAACCGCGTGGCCGACCTTCTTGCCCTCCATGAAGACTGCAAGGTAGTCTGTTTCCGTCGCAGCGAAGGCCGGTGCACAAATCGTGACGAACACGCACAGAGCAACAAAGCGTTTGAGTCCCATCATCGAGTAATTCCTTCCACGTCCAAGGGCGTCAAGCATAGGTCCCGTGGGTCGCATACGTCCCGTCGGTCCTATTCTTCTTCTACGAGCGCCGGACACGCCGTCCGGCCCGGCCATTATACGTGCCGGCCGGCTCTTTTTCATCGCAAATCGGCCGTAGCGCCGATAATGATGACGATATGACGCATGGCTCTTGCCGGTTGCACCGCGACGCTATCCCGCGTAGAATAGCAGACTTACGGACGGTGGGGCCTAATTGGCGCGATCCCGCGCATAGGATATTGAACCATGACATTGGATGAACTGTTGAGGCTGGTTTCGTCGGATCCGGCGACGGCGGTCCGGATCGACTCGCGCCGTGTCCAGGCGGGCGATGTTTTCGTCGCGATCCGAGGCCCGAACTGCGATGGGCACGACTTCATCGGCCAAGCGGTTGCCGGCGGAGCAAAATACATCGTCTGCGAGAGTGACAGGGCGATGCCCGATCTAACCGGTCCAAGCGGCAAGCCCGTCCCCATTCGCGTCGATAGTCCGGCCGTGGCGGCGGGTCGGCTGGCCCAGGTCGCCAAGGGCAATCCCGGCGCACAGCTTACGAATCTGGCCGTCACGGGCACCAACGGCAAGACCACGATCACGTTCCTCGTCCGCTCCTGCATCGAGACCGCCGGCAGTAAGTGCGGGCTCATGGGAACGGTCGTCTACGACACCGGCTCGGGCGCTACCTCATCATCTTTGACGACGCCGGACTGTCTCACGATTGCCGACGCCCAGCGGCAGATGGTCAATTCGGGCGCCGAATACATGGTCATTGAGGCCAGCAGCCATGCCCTGTCTCAAGACCGGCTGGCGGGCGTCAACTTCCGGGCGGCGGCGTTCACCAACCTGACGGGCGATCACCTGGATTACCACAAGACCACGGAGAACTATCTCGCGGCCAAGACCCGGCTGTTCACAGCCCTGATGCCGGAGGCAACGGCCGTGCTGAACAAGCAAGTGCCCGAATCGCAGTCGATCGCGCGGGCGACGAAGGCCCGTATCTGCTGGTATGCGGTGGATGAGCCGGCCGACCTCACCGCCCGCATTGAGTCGATGACCGTCCAAGGAACGAGATTCACCATCGAGTACCGCGGCCGGAGAGAGCGGGTGAAAACGCCCTTACTGGGCCGGTACAACGTGTCGAACCACCTGGCCGCCGCCGGACTATGCCTGGGCGCTGGGCTGGATTTGAGCACCGTGGCCGCCGGGCTTTCGTCTCTCAAAGGCGTGCCGGGCCGGCTGGAGAAAGTCGCCAGCGACGGATTCGCCGTCCTGGTCGATTATGCCCACACCGACGACGCTCTGCAGAATGTCCTGACCACGCTCAAGCCTTTGTGCAAGGGGCGGCTGATCACGGTCTTCGGCTGTGGCGGCGACCGGGACAAAACCAAGCGGCCGCGCATGGCCCGAGTGGTGGAGCGGCTCGCCGATGTGATTTTCGTCACAAGCGATAATCCCAGGACCGAAAAGCCCGAGGCCATCATCGACGACATCATGGTCGGTTTTGAGGACCCGAGCTCGGAGCGAGTCATTGTGGAGGCGGATCGACGAAAGGCTATCGAGCTGGCCGTCGAGAGTGCCCGCCCGGACGACATCGTCCTGCTCGCCGGCAAGGGGCACGAGACCTACCAGATCATCGGCGACAAGAAATTCGACTTCAGCGACAAGGACATCGCCCGCCAGTGCCTCGCGGAGCGACAATGCACCCGATCCCAATGACAGTGCGGCGGAAGACCGCGGCTGGGAGCCCTTCACCTCACGCAGGGACGTCCAGATAAGTCGAGGAACTATGCGGTTGTGGCACTCCCAGCCCTTCCTGGTGCATGCCCTCCAAGTGAAAGGCGATGGCATCCTTCATATTCCTCTCCATCTCTTCTCTCGTGGCACCGGTGGCAACACAACCCGGCAGGTCCGGAGAAAAGGCAGAGAACCCCGTCTTTGTTTTCTCGATGATGACCAAATACTTCATTTCAGACCCGCCTGTCTAAGGACGCTGTTCAACGTGCCTGGGGCAAGCTCGTCGCTCAGCTTCCCTGCTATCGTGACCAAGCCCGGCTTCTTTTGATGCTTGAATTGGCGATGGCTGCCCCTTGTCCGGACGATGAACCAGCCGTCGTCTTCAATTATCTTAAGGACCGCCCTCACTTTCATTCATAGCATGGTATCAGATTCAGGCTGTCTCGACAAGGAGGCTGTATGCCGGGCTTGATTTATCTAGGCCGTGGGCGTATATTTGAGCTTTCGAGTTGGATGTGCCATAACCCATTTCTTGGCCGCATGTTGCGAATGGTTGAAGAATAGCGAATGAAGAGTCTGCCAGTAAGCGCCCTGGCCAAGATCGTCGGATCCGAGCCAGTTGACAATCGTAAGAAGGATTTCACCGGCGTCAGCACGGACACGCGGACGATCAAGAGCCGCGACTGCTTCTTTGCCATCGCCGGTGAGAATTTCGATGGGCACAACTACGTGCGACAGGCCTTCGCCAAGGGGGCGGCCTGTGCCGTCGTGGAGCGAGTTGTCGAGGGTCTTGAGCCGACTGATGAGCCGGTTCTGAAGGTGCAGGACACGATCAAGGCGCTGGGCGACCTCGCCCGCGAATACCGGCGGATGAACGCCTTCAAGGTGGTGGCCATCACCGGCTCCGTGGGCAAGACCACGACGCGGCAGATCATCCACCACGTCCTGGGCGGGCACTTTCGCGTCCATCAGGCCCAGAAGAGCTTCAACAACAGTATCGGACTGCCCCTGACCCTGCTTGGCGCTGAGCCGCAGACCGAGATCGTTGTTGCGGAGCTTGGCGCCAACCATCCGGGGGAGATTGCGTACTTGACGCGGATCGCTGAGCCCAACGTGGCTCTCGTGACCAACGCCCATCCAGCCCACCTGGAGGGCTTCGGAGACCTCGCCACGATCATCCGCGAGAAGCTCTCGATTGCCGAAGGACTGTCGACGGGGGGCGTTCTGATCGTCAACGGGGACATCGAGCCGCTGGTCGCCGCCTGCCGCAGCGGAGGAAGGCTGTTTCGCACGTTTGGCAAATCGGCTGGAGTTGATTATCGGGCCGAGCATATCGTTTGTGAAGCTCTGCACAGCACGTTCGCCATCGGTGGGACGCAGATTCGCCTTCCGTTGCCCGGCCCCGGCAATGTCGAGAATGCCGTGGCGGCCTGGGCCGTCTGCGATCAGCTCGGCCTGACGGTCGATGCCTTTGCCCGAGCCCTTGAGAGTCTCTCCAACGTCTCGATGCGGGCCGAAGCGATGCAGATCGGGACTTTGACGGTGCTCAACGACTGCTACAACGCCAACCCGGCCTCCATGAGAAACGCATTGGCCATGCTGCGCAACCTTCGTCCAAGCGGTGACGCGAATCGTACCCGCCGGCTGGTCTTCATCTGCGGCGAGATGGCCGAGCTTGGACCTCAGACGCAGGCGCTGCACGCGGAACTCGGAGAAGCGGTGGCCGAGGCTGGCGTCGATCTGCTCGTGACGGTCGGCATCCCGCCACAGACCACGGCACGGGTCGCACAGGAGACCGCAGGGCAGGCTCTGCAGACGAGAAGTTTCGACGATACCCTCTCTGTCTGCGATCATATAGAGGAATTCCTCAGAGAAGACGATATAATACTGGTCAAAGGTTCCAGGACGGCCCGCTTGGAGCAGGTGGTGGAAAGACTGGTTAGGAAACACGGATGATCTATCATCTGCTTCGATACTTCAGCGGCTTCTTCTCCGATACGCTGCATTTCTATGCGTATCAATATGTCCTGTTTCGCTCCGTTGTGGCGATCCTGACCAGTCTGGTCATTTCCCTGTTGATCGGCCCGAGAATCATCCGCTGGCTCATGCGGAAAAAGATCGGCGACCGGCCCGAGTTCTACCACGCCGCCCTGAACGAGCTGACCAAAGAAAAGGCCAACACCCCGACGATGGGCGGGCTGATCATCCTGTCCTCCACGATCCTGACCACGCTGCTGTGGGCCCGGCTCGACAACCCCTTCGTCCAGAAGGCCATTTTCGTGCTGCTGTGGTTCGGGGCGCTGGGCGCCATAGACGACTGGCTCAAGCTGACCGCCGCCGCCCGTCAGCGGGGCCGCAACGGCTTGCTCGCCTGGGAGAAGCTCATCTTCCAGATCGCCGGGGCGGTGCTGATCGCGTCGTTCCTGTTCTTCGACTTCAGCGATGTTCTCGACGGCAAGCTGCTCTGGGTCCCCTTCTACAAGAACGGCCTGCCCCTGGGCAACTTGGCGTTCATCCTGATCGCGATCTTCTACATCACCATGACGAGCAACGCGGTGAACCTCGCCGACGGCATGGACGGCCTGGCGGGCGGCTGCATCGCCATGGTCAGCCTGGTTCTCGTGATCCTCTGCTACGTCGCCTCCGAGGCCATGTCGCGCACGACCCCCGTGACGTGGGCAAGCTACCTGCTGCTGCCGCACATCCCGGAGGCGGGCGAGCTGAGCATCTTCTTCGCGTCCATCCTCGGGGCGGTCCTGGGCTTCCTGTGGTTCAACTGCTACCCAGCCCAGACCTTCATGGGCGACACCGGCTCGCTGCCCCTGGGCGCCGCGATGGGCTACGGGGCCCTCGTCACCCGCAATGAAGTCCTCCTGCTGATCATCGGCGGCGTCTTCGTGATCGAGCTGATGAGCGTCGTGCTCCAGGTCGGCTACTTCAAGTACACGCACGGCAAGCGTCTTTTCCGCTGTGCCCCGCTGCACCACCACTTCCACCTCGCCGGCTGGAGCGAGCCGCAGGTGGTAGTCCGTTTCTGGCTGATGGCCGCCGCCTTCGCCGCCCTGGCCCTGGCCACCATCAAATTGCGATAACTGGCTCCGCAAGCCACTCCCCGTTGTCGGGTCGGCGTCATCAAGGCCGAAACGCGCACGTGAACTGCTGGGCAACATTTCGGGTGGCACGGCCAAACTCGTTTGACCGTGGGCTCTCGGACGGGCAAAGCCAACATCCGCAAATTCGCTTTGTTTGGCTTTGTTTTCCATGACCGAAAAGCCGGCAAAAATCCTCATAACTCTTTTCCTGTACAGCGGTTAGCGTCCGCCTGGCTCTCAGCAAATTGGCTTTGTTTTGCATGAATCCTCACCACGGAGACACAGAGGGCCCAGAGGATGAAACCGGAACCATCTTTGTTGGCGAACTGAAAGTTGTCTCTGTGATCTCTGTGCCTCAGTGGTGAATTCCCCGACCATGACCAAACCCTCCGAATTCACGATTCGCTGTTCAGTTGCTTCATTATCATACAATAACAAAGATTCGCCGTCAAG
>Ga0315286_10002210_pt1 | contig 18107 bp, 28 predicted proteins | sample YL17G10_0_MG_FD_205038 | JGI IMG/M metagenome (GOLD analysis project Ga0315286, IMG submission 205038) | Sediment microbial communities from Yellowstone Lake, YNP, Wyoming, USA - YL17G10_0 | ecosystem: Environmental > Aquatic > Freshwater > Lake > Sediment | place: USA: Wyoming | collected...
GACTTGGCAAATTTTGCAGGCGTAGCCACCTTTGTTGTCTTTTTCATTATCCCTGCTAGCGCCTCTGCCGTAGATACTACTTTTACTTTGGAGAACCCCTTCCCCTCATAGTCTTTGAATGACAGGGCCTCGGAATCGGCCCGGTCTTGGTCCACCAGACGGGTATGTCTACATGTCCGGCTGCCGTCGGCTGCTACTCTCTGGCACCATCCCCGACAGTTGCAGGATGTATGCCCGTCCGTGTACTGTAGGGTCTCGTAGGTCTTACTAGGATTGCTGTCCGACTGGAACGTCCACACTTTTGCTACTGTCCCTAACGACATAGGGCACCTCCTTCTGTAATATTGCCCGAACCATTTTATTTACAAGGTCAATTTCTCTTTCATAGCATTCAATCAGGTCATCTATTCCTTCTATATTCCTTATGATAAAATAGCCCAAGCTGTCATTGAGCTTCTTCTGAAGGTCTTTCAGTAAATCTCTCCTGATGGTAGTCCTGCCGAGCATGTTGAAGGCTTCATCCAGAATGGGCAGGCTACTGGTAATGAGTGGACATATGGACATGGCCCTTTGCAGCATCACCACCGCATAGTCTCGATGACCTTCAGGCATCTTATCGAAGGCGGCTTTGAGGGATATTGGTTGCACTCCTCGGATACAGGGGTCTGGATAGCCAGACCCCTTGTGGACTGTGCCATCTATTCAATCGTGCCGGTTTCAAACGCTGTGGACTTCCACGCTTTCGAGCGGAGTCCATCCTTCTCGGAGTAGAAACCAGGTGAGAAACGGTACTTGTTAGCACCCACAGTAATCTCACGGGATATAAGGAACGCATCCTTATCTTGTGTGATGAACAGGGGCAACAGCTCCCTCATTAGTGTATCGTGTTCCACATACAAGGATTTCAACCCGATGATTTTTGCCCGCAACTCTTTGAGCTTCTTGAACTTAGCATTAACCGCATCCAGACTTGATACTACTGTTGGTTCTTTTACCTTGACCACTTTCTTTTTATCTATTTTCTTTTTACCCAATTTGAACCCCCTTCTGGAAATTAATGTTTCTGAATTCTTCAGGAGTAACATTTGCTATGAACTCATTCGTGTCGGTACCTCCTGCCTGCTTGGGAGGAGGAGCAAGTTTCCTAATAATAAAATCCTTTACGATTCTGTTCTCTACATTCAGGAGCATGGGAACCATCTCTTTCGTTACCTTTGTCAGATTGAAGTGCACAGCTATCAGTTCTATATTATCTCCTTCCGTCAGGTTCTGAAGTGTCATCATCAGATGTTCAGATGTCTGATTGGGCTTGGGAACAAATTGTATGGCTTCAGGCCACAGTTTCAGTATTGGAATCCACTCTTTAACAAAAGGGACTAGGTTATCGATAACATGCGTTATTTTTACTCTGACAGAAATCTCATCAGAAGTTTCAGCCAGACAATTGAGAAGGAACTTCAGAGTATCCAATTGGAACTCCACTTTTGTAACAGCAGGCACGCGATTGGCATCAATATCGTTGGAATTACTCACATACGCTATCTGTATATCCTTATCTTTCCAGAGCGGCTCGGGTATCTCATCCGCATCGAGCGTAAAGTCTGATTTCATGCAGACTTCTTTACTCCGTAGAGACTTAGGAATATTTTGCAGTAAAGTCTTACCTGCTGCAAGCTCTGCGAGTTCCTTATCCCACACATCCTTTGGTACTGTCAATTCTGTAATAAACTTACCCAGAGCACACTTAACCCATTTCTTGGTTATGAGAAATTTAGGGAGACTATTAATATAGGAACCGTTTGCATCCAGAGCCGCTGATATCAGAGCGTCTGTCCAAAACCGCTCTGGTATCTGTTGGATGAATCCCTCATCGGTATCCTTAACAATTGCTACCAAAAGTTCTTCGCAGACAACCGATTCAGGAATTTGCTCAAAATCTAAATAGAGCCTTCCTGCCTTTGCTGCTTCAATCCACAACTCTTTAGGTGCCTGGGGGAAATATTCTAAAAGGTTGTATTCCTTCTTAATAAGTTCCCTTACAATATTAAGGGGAATCCTGGCGGCCAGACCCTTATTTTTTTCTATATAGGCTCTTGTCCCAAAACCATTTATGTTTTTTTTCAGATAAGTAATAATGATTTTTTTGGTCTGCTTGGCTTCCGGTATAAACTCTACGCAAGGATAGGCTCTGGTAACGCATTCAACAAGGTCGTCCTCGGAGGGATTCACAAGTTTCTTTACCGCCGCAGGATGCTTTATTAGGTAGTTTAGGAACTTCTCCTTATCTACTGTCCTTTTCATTTCTCAACCTCCCTTCAACTATACTTACCAGCTTTTCATTATTAAGGAATGCAGGCAGGAACTCTTTCCGGCAATGCTCTACGACGAAGTACTGTAAGTATTTATTTTTTATAAGTTGTTTGACCCGTGAGAGTTCCAGACTGGCTATGTACTGAGTTACTTCAGGCTCGGTAAAAGATTTACCTGTTAAGTGTTCCAATACTTTTAATTCCCATCGGTCAGTGTCAGGAACTCCATTGATGGGTTGTATTAACATTCCATCTTTGAATTCATAAAACCTATCCCCCTTCGTATATTGGGAGTTATGGTATATCCATTCCCCATGGTCAATTCGTACATAACCCATAGGGTTATATGTGCAGATACGCTCCTTTGTGGAAACTGTCCAGTAACCACCTGTATCCAGACTAATTGACCCATCCCGATTGTACGTTACCACATCCGTTGCATGGAACATAACGGCTATGGTAGAATCTCTCCGACGAAGGTAGGTATGGTTTTGAATTTTTCTGCTTTCCCTCTTACCCAGAAATCCATCAGCGTCGAGGTAAGCAACATCACGACTTGGCTCGAAAGTCCTATGTGTGTTCATAAAAATCCCCTTTTAAAAAGGGGTCTGTTGCCAGACCCCATTAAGGTTTTAAGCGTGCATCGTCATGTGAACCCGGTCGCCCCAGTCCACAGGCGGGTTGTGCCCCTCTGGCAATACCCAGAGTACTCGTGCATTGCTCGTCGGAGGTGTAGGTGCTGCGGCTTCTCCATCCGTCAGTATCAGTACACCTTTGTACCGGTACTTGGATACTACGTCCATGACGGGCTGGAAACTTGTTCCACCTCTACCCTTGAATTCAAATGTCTGCCTGTGCCGATCATACGATACGGGTTCCGTTTGCTTCTCCCAATCAAACTGCATTATATCTATCGGAATGAAGTCTATCAGCCCATTCATCACACCAAGAAACTCTATCAGGAGCTTGGAAGCAATCGACCCAGACGTATCTACCGCTACCAGATACCGGTCTATGTGCAATCGCTTGCTGCCGGGATGTATGAACCCTGTTCTGCGGTTAGGACGTTTCCGTGTCTGTTCCTTACTTCTCCACGCCAGATTGCCGAAAAATACCCGTATCTTATTCCTCCAGTTGATGCGTCTGGCCTGTGCCGCCATGATAAGCTCCTTAGTGCCATTCGACATCGTTCCCCATGAATTCGAGTTATATATCTCTTTTATCTTCGCTTTCACAGCCTCATCAGCGATTTCATTTTCTTTCCAATCGCCGTGGCTATCCATCGCACTGCCCGGGAGGTCTAATCCTTTCTCGCCCTTCTCACTGCCCGGGAGGTCTAATCCTTTCTCGCCTTTCTCGCTGCCACTGCCAGACCCTGGCATACCTGATGGCATCGGAATTCTTTCTATTTTTCCTTCTTTCTCCTTCTTCTCAAGGTAATCGTAATACCATTCCGCAGACTGCTTACGCTGTATGTCCTTGAAATCCTTATTCTTAAGCATCTCATCGACATGCCATCCCATTACCTTGCCGTCTTTATCTCTTGGACGTTCACAGCTGCCAGGCGTCTCCTCAATCAGCTCATTGACAGCCAGGTCATAGGCGACGTTAGCTCTCTGGTGGTCATCGAGCTTTCTGGTCGTGCAGTGATGCAACGCCAGGTGCATAGTCTCGTGATAGAACACGTACACCGCTTCGGGTTGTTTCAGTTCGTAGAAGAACTCTGGACTATACCGCATCTCAAACCTGCCAGAGTCTTTCACCAACACACCGGCAGTGGGGATACTGTGGTCGGCTACTTTGTCCATCATCATCAGGATGGTATGGACAAATCCGAATCGGCAGATAAGGAAGGTTACGAGCCAGTCGAACCGCTTCTCTGCTTCCCGCAGTTGCGCCGGGTCGAGCATGACTTTCTTTTCAGCCACTAATGCGGGCATATTACTTCCCTCCCTTTATATTCGTTTATACTCTCCACTTAAAATCTTATCAAACAACAGAGATTTCTTTGGCAGGTTTATGTACCGTGTAAGGTCTGCCACAGATATAGGATGCCAGTTATCATCCCCAGACCACCGAGAGGAATAGATTGGTTGGTGGGTCAGGTAGTCCCCAGGTAAGAAGTAGGGGCGGTCTGGCAACAGGTCAAGGTTGGATACTCTGAACGATACTCCTAACAGGGTAACGTTAGAGCCACTGGCTACTAACCGTGCATAGAGTTCCCCTTTATGAGTTCCCTCTTTCATTACCCCTGTTACCAAAATAATGGTGGTATATTTATATATCACACCACCAAGTTCTCCCTTCAGGTTTTCACCGCAGATATACAGTTGACCTTTCATTTGTCCTCTCTTCAGGGTTAGTAAGTAAGCTTCTTGCAATTGCTACCCTTTGAAGTTGTCCACCTGAAAGTAATGGATATTTAGCATATTTGCTTTCTTGTCCTTCTAATCCAACAAGTTTAATTATATCCATTGCTTTTTCATTGCGTTCTTTTTTTGTTACTCCTGCAAACTTTAATCCAAGAGAAATATTATCTAAAACAGATAACCATGGAAGAGACGAATATTGTTGGAAAACCATACTGACAGTATCTTTTTCTTCTTTTTGTTTGCCTTTTATAAGAATTTCTCCTGATGTTGGTTTTTGTAAACCTGCTATATAACGAAGGATTGTAGATTTACCACAGCCTGATTTTCCAAGAATAACTACAAATTGACCTTGATTAGGAACGTCTTCAATAAGAAAATTTAAATCTTTAATTATTGTTGTTTTTCCTTTTGGAGTATCATACTCTTGACAAATGTTTTTTAATTCAATAACATTTGTTAATGTAGTATCTTTAAAAATAATATTTGTTTGTTCCATTTATACTACCTTTTTTGTATAAAAATTCAGTTTGAATTTGTGTTAAATGTTTCATTATTTATCAATTGTGTCTGGTAATTTTTCAACATCGTCAATTGTTTTTGAAACATTTTTTACAATAGCAGATTTTTCATCAGTTAATGTCCCACCCATTGTTACAACATCTTTTACAACTGCAACGGGTAAAACGGCTGTCCTTACAACAATTTTAGCAACTGATTCTACAAAATCAAATAATCCCATGTTTTTCTCCTATAATATAATTGTGAAAATTATAACAAGATTAGAACTCTGAGTGATAATATGTACCGAGGATCTTTATTTCATTAAACGGCCATGGTACTGAACATAACGTTTGAGTATTAAAATGACGCTTTTTGTAAAGTTGATCGGCTTTTTTACCGTCAGCATACATCGCTTTCAATTCTTCTGATTCATCTCTTATTTTAAAAACTTCATCGTGATTTTTTGCTTTACAAAGTTTTTCAAATATCACTTTGTCTGTAATAAGTTCAATAGTAATTTCATCACGATCATGATCAGTAAGTATTAAATAACCTTGTGTAGGTTTACTCATTTACGACTCCTTTTGATTTATTTTAATTTTTTAATTGTTTCTTTAAATTTACAATTGAAATTTTCATACAGTTTTTGTTTTAGTTCTTTTACATTTTTTATTCATAGTTTTAGACTCAAATAAATTTGCTTCAGTTGTATTCATTATTTTACCCAATGTTTAAATTTTGATAAGTCCATACAATTTTTAAATAATGTTTCAGCTCTTTCAAATACTTCTAAAGGTATTTTGACTTCTTCGTTTTCTTCAAAAAACAACGGGGGCATGTCCGTAATGTCCCCACCCAATACAGCCACAAGCCCAATCACTTGCTCAATATTGCTGGCCCACAAGAACTCGACATGGCCCGGAGCAACTACCACATAGTTGTACTCACTTATGTCCTGCCCGTTCCTCATCAGAACAAACTTAAGAATGGGGGCGGAGATTATTCCCGCCCCCAGACTGAACTAAGCCTTCATCGAGGAATCACGACCCAGAAACTTCACTGAGTACTTACCGATTTCAGGGTCAGAAGCATACCACTCGTTGAAGAGGTCTGGAACTACTTTTGAGAATTCCTTCAGGAAACCTGCCGCAGTCTCGTGCGGTATCGCCTGATAGTATCTGAACAGGTTCTTCCAACGCTTGGTCTTGGTTTCCTTCGAGGCTTTCTTTCCTTCTGCTTTAAGGAAACGAACCAGCTCATCGTTGTAGAAGGCAATCTCCGTTACCTTGGCAGCTTTCAACTCGGCTTCCATCTCCTTCGTCAGCTTGTCGAGGATTTCCTTCGGAGACCAGACCCTGTATTCCTTACGGACATACTCTACAAAGTTGGTCGCAATTGCCGTTCCCACATAGCCACCGGACAACTGTTGAAGATAATCCAGACGGGATTTCTCGGTGATGTCATAACCGCAGGCGGTACAGTTCTTTATGAACGTAGAGAGTTTCACCCATGACCGCCTGTCAGGAGCGATAATTCCCGTTTCGTATTTCTCCAACTCCAAGTCCTTCGTGAACTTGCCGAGATACTGCAACACCGCATCGTGAAGCGGAATCACTTCCACCGGCGTAGCAGTGTAGGCTTTCAGGAAGTCCAGAGCCTCTTCCTTCTCCTCGCCTCGTGCCCAATCCAGAAACTCGCCGGAGGTGGGACGGAACTTAATCTTCAGAAATCTTGAGTAGAGAGCCGGCTCCATAGCCAGAACAGAGTACACATCGAGGTTGTCATTGATGGCCGCTATCACCCGCCATCCTATCGGAAGGGTCTGGAAATTCAACCGGTAATCAAGCACCAACTCAAACGCAGCCTGTTGAACTTCTCTTGTTGCACGGTTAATCTCATCCAGAAACAGATACCCGAATGAATCGGGGTCTGTGGGAAACCATGACGGGGCATCATAGATGGTAACGTGCTCTGCAAGCCTTTTGACTTTTGAAAGTTTCCCATTCTCATATACGGTGTGGGTCACCTCGAACTTATCCATGCCGCGGGGCATTCCTATCAGGTCGCCAACTTCTTTCTGGGAAAGCCGGAAGTCTATAAATCCAAATGGCTTACCCAGAATCCTGGACATCCGTGCCGCCGCCTGCGCTACGACCTGGGACTTGCCCAGACCGTGGTTACCTTCGAGCAACAAAGCCTCACGGGGCGGGAGCAACATCAGAGTTCTTTTCGTTTCAAGTACGTTCATGGGCGTACCTCCTTTTTATTCATTGGAACAATTAAAAGTTATATGATAAAAGGAATACCAAACGTCCCGAGTCTGGATACCTCTCCCTCGGTCAGTTCAATCTCAACTTCCTTGCCTGGTTCTATGGTGTAGGGCGGGGGCACCGGGGAACGTTTTGATACCCCTGTCAGGACACGTTCGACCTTATCCACTACATCCTTATTCTCGGATGACAGGAATAAAGGGGACGTTTTCTTAGTTATGAATTTCATGGAAAGGAACTCTTTCAATTCCATAGCCCTTTCCGATGCAAGAACCGCATCAGCCATCAATTTGGTCTGGTCAGTCTTGTTTACATATTTGATTGCCGCTGGATACGCCTGCACCAGAGCAACTATGTCGAGCTTAGACTTCTCTGGGTACCTCACCAGCTCCTCGTTAATTCCAATGATAGCCTTGACCCCATTATCTCCTGATTTTGCAAGGACTTCCAGATAGAACTTGTTGGTTAGCCATCCTTTCTTTTTTAAGAAGGGGGGAATACATGTGTTCCAGAAAGACATCTGAACTCTCTTGGACTCATTAGCAATGATAGTGGAGACACGGTCACGGGTGCGGTAGACGTCTGGAATGAACTCAAAATTGCTGGCCGTGCCAGACAGATAGCCAGCCAGTTCCTCGTCTACCACGATACCCTTCATCTGCTCTTCGGAAATCTTTTCCATATGTACGTGCTTGGAAAGGACTTTCTTTAACCGTTCAAGAGTGATACGGTCGTTGGGAATGTGGGTCAGAGTTTCATACATCGCTATATAAGAATCAATCAGGGAATTGGTAAGCAGGTCTGGGGCAATCTTCGCACCATTAGCCATCAACTTTAGCAGCATGTCCTGGGTACGATAGTCTGCCGGAACCAAATCCGAATGGTCAATCCCGTTATAATGCTCGAGCCAGACGTCGTATCCCAACTCGGGAAAAAACCGGAGGGCCTCCTCGGTACTATCAACCAACTTCAACTTTTGTTCCTCGGTAAGTTTAGGGAGCCTTCCAAATTCTACGAACCTTTTCACCGTATTAAACCTATCATTCTCATTGCAATGCTCAATAATCTGATAAAACAGTTCGTCGGATAACCACGACTTGGGGAGATATTCAGTATAGCTCCTGTAAGAATAATTCGGTTTGCAACATAAGGCAACGATAGAGTGTACCGGTGGAACTGAAAGAACCTTCAATAGGTCTTCAGGACCTTTAATTACCTTATCCAGATAGCATTCATCAATTAAAACTCTCATTAATCCTCCGTTAAATTATGTCTCCATCTTCATCAAATTCATAATCATTGCATTTAAGAGTTTCAATAACCGACTCATCGGAAATCAGACCGTCATATTCCTGTTCGAGTTCTTTGTAAATCGCATTGGAAAGATTCTTCCGCAGTTCGTCTGCATCCCTCTCGAACTTGTTCAGCAGGTCATTCAGGTCTATGCTCTGGGCCTGATACTTCAGCCGCAGAGCAACCAGACCGGACAAGGTTGAGTCAATTCCCTCATACTCGGAAATTATCGCAGGAATTTGAGTCAGGTCGGTCATCAGTATTTTCTGTATGTCATTTTCAATATCCGACATTTCTTTATCAACATATATGTAACGGGTGTTGGCGTGTGAGTAATGGTATCCGTAAGAATTCTTCTCTATCCGTGCAAGAACTAGAGGCCCGTTATCTGCAAACAGCTGCAATACTTCACGATAGAAGTCTTCATCCTTGCCAGAGTAAACTGCCGCCGCCAGATTGGATACGTCGCATCTGGCGTCGAAGCAAGCGCCGTCGCCCTGACTACAAAAGCCAGAGAAGAATATTTCCGCATCGGTGAATCCTTTCTCGGAGAGCTTCGTTTTCCATTCATCCAGAGTGAACTCGTACCATTCATTGTCAGTATTTATATTCCTCTGCTTATCAAGTACTTTTTCTTTGATAATCTCCGGAAGTTCATTAAACTTGTAAACGGTGGTAGTCATTTCACACATTGGGCTTCCTCCTTTTTGATATATAGACTTATGTTCTTAAGTCTTTTTTCAAAAGATTTCGTTACTTTCCATCCTATATATTTTGGTAAATCAGAATAAGAAACAGGAGTTACTTTTAAACCCGCATATATAGGAATGGTAACAGATTTTTCTGGCCCTTTGTCATTTATAGCGAGCACCTCTACTTTAACTCCACAGCTCATTACTCCATGGCTGAACCCCTTAATAACACCTAAGATAGGACTACTCCACCATTTAAATTCATATAGCCGACCTTGTTCGAGTTCTTGAACTTTCTTTAAACGTTCGGATACACTTTTTAACTCAAATTCAAGAGCCTCTATTAACTTTTGCTTATTCATCAAGCCTCCACTAACAGGATTCTATCTTCACACCCAGACGAATCTCCTCAAGTATCTGAGCCACCAATTCCGCCTTCTCCAGATGACCCGTGTAGACTATCGCCCGGCCAGACCGGTGGGCCTCGAACATGATTCCCTCCGCTGTCGCCGAGTCGCAGTTAATTGCTTTCTGGATTTGCTTGACCACCTCGTTCATAGAGTGGTTCTCATCATTGAACAGTATTACATTGTAAGGCTTTCTAATATGAATACTTATGTTGGTATCTTTTAATGTCTCAATCATACTTTTTAAAACCCCTTTACTCTTGCCAGAGCCACCAACAGCACACAAGCCAATGATAGAGTTGAGTCTATCTGGACGAACCAGACCGGTTTCTCTTTCTTTACTACCCGGAACCCAAATATTGAAACCCCCGACAGAGCTATCAGAACCAGACCAGCCGTCTGCACGGGGGGAGCTGAGCTGAAGCACCATGAGATAGCGAAAATCATATAGAGTATTGAGCCTATCCAGAGTAGAAATGCTGAAAGCAATCGGAAACGAAAAAGTCCCCTAGTCTTATCCATACTAAGCCATCCCGTAATTACTTTAAGACTTCCTGTTTGCAACGTAATCGCTTCTAAAATTATAGCTGTAATTATCGCAACAAATTCAAATATAACCATATAGTTAATCTTCCCCTATCCTATGATTGTTGTGAACGTAGCCATCTTTGTTCTGTTTTTTAGACTGCTTGTTCCTCTTTTAGATTTGATAATCGATTCCACCGGCACCGGGTGCGAACTCTATCTCTGTCTCTATTTTTGTCAGGTTCTTCTTGTGGTATGCATGGCATGTTTGTTTATCTTCTTTCTTACAGGTGGGGAGATATTTGCACTCCCCACCACAGAACTTTTCAGGTCCCTAGCAGGTTCCGAGTTCCGAGAACTTGACTTTGATTATACGCATAATGTCTTCGACCTCTTGTAACCTACTGCGAAGGATGGCGTTACTAGGTCTTTATCTATACTCCCTGTATGTAAGGATGACTCTTCCGGTTCAGCGGGCCTCGAAGATTCATCTACTATCCCGAGTCTTCTTCTCAGGGCTCGGTACTTCGGAGAGTCATATGTTGACCATAAAGCTCTATGACTCTTAAGAAATGATATGTAGGCTGTCATGTCAGCTACAGTCCACTTACCCATTGCTATTAGATGATGAAGATACGTAACGAATCCGGCCACTTGAAAAATAGCTATGTCAGGGTCAAGATTCTTCTTGAATTCTACGCAGGCATCATTCTCTATCTGACCATTCCTTCCGGTGAAGAAGTCCCTGATGAGGCCTTTCTCTTCATCGGTCAGGTCACGTTTCTTTTCTATCTTATGACCATTACCGACTCTTGCTGGCTTTGTAGACCTAGGTTCTTCTTTGACAACCCGAATTGGTTCAGGAGCCACGTCCTTAGCCGGCGTTGTCATTTCAGATTCTGTCGTTTCCCCGTCTTCCATTTTCTTAATTTCCACTACCAGGAACTTCTCAAGGAAGTCAGCAATGATAGGCCGGTTCATATCCGTAACTTTTTCGGTCAGAAAACCAGCGAACTTTGTGAGGAGTTCAATATTCATTTCTCATAACTCCTTTGATTAAAGGGCACTTACAGCACTTGCCCATTTGTCCCAGTTGGCATCAGCCATGTCCTTGGATTCTAACAGGCCCAATCCGAATATCTGACGGATAGTTTTGATGGTCTGAATCTTTTTATTATTCCGGATACAGTCAGCAATAGTTTCGGTCTCCAGTATGGACGGGTCAAGGATTTTATTTATTTCAACCGTCAGGATGTTCTCTTTGATATCTTCGTTAAGCATATCCACAATCACTGCCGTCAAGGGGTGGGACTCACTGGTGGTTCTTTCCATTAGCCAATCCCTAATAACCCATAACTCTGTTCCAGTTATCATCTGACCTCCCTCTTTGCTCCACGTATGGCTTTCACAACTTCACCATAAGCCGTGGTAACTAAATCGTTTATATTATTCACCACTACATTGTGCGGATAGAACCGGTTAACGTAACTCGTCTCGATACCGATACCCACACATTCAATCCCAGCCTTGGATACCATTCCGATTATGTGCTTCAGATGTTCCTGTAACTTATAGGGGTCTGTATCACCATTGTAAGGCTCACCATCTGAAAGGACAAACAGTATCCGTCTCTTCTCCTTACGGGTAGCCAAGCGTGCCGCAGCCCATAGAACTGATTCACCATCGGTGTTCTGACTCATCAGGCATCCAATACGGTTCATGGCTTCGGTACAGAACCGGAGCTTCGTAGAGAACGACTTATGGATGAAGTGATGGAGTGGTATATTCCTATCATATGATGACCGTGGTGGTGGGTACAGCCCTGTTACTCCCTTCCAGTCAGCCGTGAAGGACAACACTTCAGTGGGTACATTAAGGGTCTCGAGAGTTGACGTCAGCAGGTATGCCACCTGTGCGGCCAATTGAATCTTACCATCCATGGACCCCGAAGAGTCTATGAGTAACGATATGGCCGTGTCGAGTTCCGGTTGTTCTAACCGTTTCATAAACACGTCCGTGGTTGTGCCCATACCCAGGACATGGAGCCGTCGCTGGTCGAGTCTGCCACGGTCTTTATACCGTTCAAACATCATCTTAGTTGTGAACAGTTCCAGTCTGAGTTTCTGAGCCAGGGCATTCACCTTGCTACGGGCTTCGTCTATGAGCCTCGGGAACCATTTATGGCTATAGAACCCGCTATGGTCCCTGGTCAGGTCATATACTTGGTCATTGACCGTGCAGGGCGTATAGGCTCTGGGGTCCTCGGGTATTTTATCCAGGTCATCATGGAGCTTCTTCAGCAGGTCATCCATGAGGTCCTTGTCTTCAATCATCTCATCCAGTTTGGATTCGATGCGGGATTTCTTTTCCTCTTCGTCTATCCCGTCCCCTGATTTGCCCTCTACGCCTTCACTGTCTTCCGAACTATCCTTATCAGCTTTTGAATTAACTTCCGATTTTGAGGAATCACTTCCTTCATCTCCGCTGTCTCCCTCTTCACCCTCTTCGCCTTCCTCAGCTTCGTCGTCTTCAACCACTTCAGCCTTATCTTCTTTGCCTTCAGGTCTTCCGTCAGGAGTTCTATCATCCTCGGTGTCGCCATCAGCTTCGGAGTCATCATCAGCATCCTCTGATTCCCCATCCTTGTCCTCCTTCTTGGATTCGGACTCTGATTCCCCATCCTTGTCATCCTTTTTGGATTCGGACTCTGATTTCTTTTTATCCTTTTCAGACTCGGGTTTATCTTTCTCGTCCTGTAGTATCTCATCGGCTTCCCGCTTGGACTCTTTCTTTTCTTTCTTCTCGTCCTTGGGACCCTCCTTGGATACTGTAGGGTGCAGTTCAGATTCTTCCTCAGCCGCTTCGGTTTCCATTTCACCGGTCACGGCGTCATCGATATACTTCTGGATACGTCCGTAGGCTTCCTGTGCCACGTCGTAGGCATCCTGACAGGTTTCAATCTTGTTGCACTTCTCGATGATGTCTTCCCCCACGATGGCTCCCCATTCTTCCATCTTGTAGAGCTTGATACCTTCGACGCCGTACTTGCCGGCAAGGTATAGGGTGAGCCCCATCTTCTTGCGTTCTGCTAGTGCTTCCCGTTCTCCATAGAGCAGGTTCTCACGGCATCCTTCGAAGTCCCTTGACTCCAGACGTTCAACACGACCGTCTTCAATGTACCGGAAAATGGACTCGAACTTCTTGCCTTTCGCCATAGCCTTCTTCAGGACTTCATGGTCGGACTTATAAAGCTCGTGTGCCATCTCATGGTCTGTCCATCCTCTGATAGTGGTGAGCACGTTGGGATACTTAGCGGGGTCCACGACCGGCAAGTAGACGGTCTTCTTATCCCTATTGATACAAGGAGTTCCTTTCCTGGGAACTACTCTGTAACCGATTTTAGAGAAGGCAGTTATGACTGCTTCTTGTCGGCGACTGAACTTAGACAGGTCTTCAAAGAGTCCCATTTAGGTTATACCTCCATTTATTTGTTTTTCAGAAGTCCGGAGACGATTTGCTACCGAAGATACGGTTAGCAATTTCCATTATCGCTTTAGCGTCTTCCATAGAAGTCCGGTCGAGCACCGTATACTTCAAAGCCTGCGAGAGCTTCTTACCCCGCACCAGTTTCCTGGCAAGGTTCGCTGATTTGCGTAACGAGAAGGTCGAATACACTTTTTGTTCCACGAAAGCTGTACGGATCCCGTCTGCAAACTGAACAATGGCTACGGCAGTCTTCGGGTCAATCCCTGTGGTGGTCTGAAGTATTTGTACCTCTTGATGCACCGTGGGGTATCCAACTTTGAGTACGTCATCAAACCTGTCTAAGAAGGCATCATCCAGAGTCGAGGCATCAGGGAACAATCCTGTTTCATCACCACGACCACCCGTGTTAGCTGTGGCTGCGAACCTGAAGTCTTTGTTCGGGATAATTTCATCTCCTGTCTGCAGGTTGATGAACGGCGTGAACCGTCCATGCTCGCTGGGTTCTAAAAAAGTATTCAGGGATTTCAGGAGCATGCTCGGAGCTATGTCCATCTCTTCAAGGATAAGAAAGTATCCTTCCTTAATTGCTCTGACGATAGCCGAGTCCACAAAATTGGTGTGCCCGTCTTTGAATTCCCAATATCCATAAATGTCTTCCTTCGACATGTCACGGATAAGGTTCACACGGATATACTTCCAAGCCTTCTCTCCGGCTATGTGCCTGAGGATATTTGACTTACCACAGCCTGGGAGGCCATGGAGGAATAAAGTTTCGTATCTGACCAGGGCATCTTCCACGTCTGCGTAGTACGCCGGTTTCAGGTAGAATAGCGGGTCGACTTTGATTTTCTCAACTTCCTCAATCTTAGGTGTAGGAATCCCACCACCATCAATCTTAGGTGTAGGAATCTTGCCACCAGAGCGAATGACTTTCGCCATGGACAGAATTTCATCTGCTTTCGCCATGCGTTACTCCTTTTGTTTTAACGAGACAGGATATATATTGCTACGATTACAGCGAGTATAATTATGTGGGGTAGGTAGAATAGGAACTTATACATTATAATTTTTCCATCAGCTTGTCGAAGTCCATCTCGGTCCCCAGAAGAATTTTCAAATTTAAAATATCATCCTTCCTGATGAATGTATCATGACTCTGATTCTTTTGGAGTTCTTCGGCGATCTTCCGGTTGTAAGTCAGAACCACCTGACCGTTAAATGCCGCCTCCCATGAGTCGAAGTATCCGTCCTTCTTCAGGATATCAGATAGTGAAGACCAATCTACGTTCTCGGCACTAGGGTCTCCTGACATGATTATTTTATAACGACGTTCACCAGACAAAGCAGCGTTCAATGAACCCACCACACCGAGAGACATCACCAGATTCTTGAATTGATTAAGAGTGCTCGGCTTAGGTCCCTCTTCAAATTTTATCTGTGGCCGGATATCTTCAGGTATCAGGGATAAGAGTTGTGATTCCTCTTTACTATCAAGAAGCTTAGGACAGACTATTGTCAGTCCACTGGGTGAAAGAGCAGCTTCCAAATTCAGCTCACTACATTTCTTTGTAAGGTCTGTTTGCCAGCTCTGCATAATTCTATCCTCCTTATTTTCCTTTCGTCCCCAGTACTACCGTGGGTCTCAATGTATGGTTCAGATAGGCTGAGATATAGGCCTTGGCCTGATCACTGAGCCGGTTACCAAGTTCACAGAGCGTATCCATGAACCCTTTCTTGGGCACGAGGACTTGAGTATAGGGAGCGCCGGCCTGTATGGCTATGTTTCCGTTCTTTACAATCACACCGAGTATCGACCACGGGTCTATTCCTTTGGCCTTGAGAGCGTCGATGATGGCCTGTGGGTCTACGATAGTTCCTATCTGTGTGTCCTGTTCAAACAAGTCGTCAGTGGCTCCACCGAAGAGCGTCTCAAGCTTAGGTTTATCTGTTATGTTCAAAGCACCGTTCGTAACCCGGAGCTCGGCCCGGACCGGGGCTGAGTCTTCAGGCACGATGCGTATGATGCTGACGTAGTTCCCATTAACCCGTTCAGCTTCAGCCATGGCCATGACCTCAGACTTGATGAGGTCTTTGGCATTGGTTTCCTGGGACTCAAGGTCTACGATTTGTTTCCTTACATCCATTGCCATCTTGGCATGAAGAGCCATCGAACCATCTCTGACTGTGAGCTCTGACATCCTTACCCCCATATATTACCGAGTAATGATTTCTTCCGGCGACGTGCGAGTTTGAAGTTCTTTACTTTCAGACCGAGAGCCCTAGCTGACTCTTAACTACGGCTGACTTCCCCAGGCCATGGTCTACAGGTCCCTCAAGTACCGGTTTTATTATAACTTTAGCCATCATCGATTTAGTTACAGTCTTTAATCTGTCCACTCCTTCGGGTCACGCATCCTGATGTTGTCCCCATCAGCAAACCAGAACGCCCGGTTTACATTGATAATCTTGCCGGCCATGGCCTTGAAGTCCATAAATCTGCCCTTGGCATCAGCTACACGACCATGTAGATGTTCTATCTGTCCAGCATCGAGCCTCAGATACTGTTCAATGTCCTTGGCTATGATAATGGTTCCACCGGCCTTCAGATGCCCTTTACATTTGTCACAGGGCTCGGTAGCAGGGATTCGGTTGTATCCATAGTCCTTGTACCCATCTTTGTCACCATGGGCACCGCCTGTGGCTTCATGGACTTCTCGGAGTACCTTATCGGCACTTGCACCAAGTAGTGCTATTTCACTGGTTTCTTTCCCGCAGATGCGACAGAAAGTTAGCGCCGGTGCTATACCATGCTCGGGATGCAAACGTATACTCATGATTTCCTCCTTTTATCTTTCAAACCTATCCTCTCATAGAATTCCTTGGCTTCTTTTGTAGTACCATGAAATGCACAATAACCGTTCACGAGAACCACCGAACCCCTGGAATAGTGCCCGGGGGTCTCCTTCAGATAATACTTTCTGGCAGGAAGAAGTTCACAATGTCGTTTCATACGTACCCCCGTTATGATTTTTGATTTCTGCGAATCCCAATAGGCATATGAACCTTTAATAGTTGCTTCCGGGCTGTGAGTCATGTTGCAGTTATCGCAGGTTGTATAACCCTTACGAGCTTTCTCAGGGTCTCTATGCTTCAACATACGACCACGAGCACACCACGTACAAGTCATACTTCGACCTCCATATCGTCTTTGTAACCGAACACAGACCTCAACCGGTTTATAACAGACTTATAGTCTTCCGGTATGAGACCATCATTGATAATCTTTTCATCAGCCCCGTCCGAGAGGTACTCCTCATGGAGCAGTTTCCTTTTCTGGTTAAGCGTCAGGTCTTTGAACTTCATTGTGTCCCTCTGCTTTTTTAAGGGCTGCCTTAGCTCTTCTTCGGTTTGTGTCATTTTAAAACCTTACCTTTCATCTTTTGTTTTTAACCTATGATTTTCTATTGTAAGCAGTTGCATATTATAAGGTTTATCAGCCCCTCGAGGTTGCAGGGTCTGTTCCCAGTTCATTAGGATACTCCTTTCAATAGGCGTTTCTCATTCAGAGTCATACGTACTATTTCATTCCCACCTTCTTCGTTCTTGGCAATCAAGTCGATTACCAAGAGATCGTTCTCGAGATTATAAAACATCTGCAGACAGTTGCCAGTCTTAGTTGTAACCCGTCGATACTGTATGTCTTCTACTTCCAATACTTCCGGCATGTTAGGCATCCCCCTTCACTTTCGACCCGAGCACCGTCCGCGGTTGCAGGGTCTGTTCAAGATATGATTTCACATAAGCCTTCGCTTCATCGTTCAGGTTCTTACCAGCATCATTCAGAGTCGCTAAGTAACCATCCTTCGGAAGTAGGGCCTCGGCGTCTTCACTGTGAGAAGGCTGCTCCGGGTTCATGGGTACTCCGTTTCGAAGGCATCAATTTTTTTCTTTAGCTCTTCGATATAAAGGGTGGCTGCGAAGAACTTTTGGTAGCAATTGTTATAAAGAACGAGGGCTATGATTAACGTGGCCACTTCAATGGGAACTGAGATCCATCCGGTCACCCAATGATCCAGAACATACTGGGCATATCCTTCACGTCCCAAGAAGTCTTGGTAGAGGCCAAAGGATGATATTGCAAACAGGAACCCAGCTATGAATCCTGACGATGCATTTTTGAACTTCATGGTACCTCCTCAATGCCCGTACACTCTTCACAGGACATATTATTATAAGCAACAAAGCACGAATG
>Ga0315286_10002213_pt1 | contig 18101 bp, 16 predicted proteins | sample YL17G10_0_MG_FD_205038 | JGI IMG/M metagenome (GOLD analysis project Ga0315286, IMG submission 205038) | Sediment microbial communities from Yellowstone Lake, YNP, Wyoming, USA - YL17G10_0 | ecosystem: Environmental > Aquatic > Freshwater > Lake > Sediment | place: USA: Wyoming | collected...
TGGATCCCGTACGCCTTGGCCACCTGGCTCGGTTTCTTGTTGTCCCTCAGCACCTCCATGGCCATGTGGAACTTGAGCTTGGGCGAATACTGCTTTGCCATATTGTCCTCCTCTATCTATCATCACACAATTCCCGGAGGAGGTCAACTCTCTCACACAGGCACTTGGTTCAACTTTTGGGGTACAGCTCTGTTGCTTGATCCTGATTGCGAGTCTGTGACCCCTTTGGCTCCTGGTTCAGACTGGAAAAAGGGCGACACAGTATGGGCAGTCCCCATCTCGACAATGGGGGCCTTTCGTGATGCAGATCTCATCAGGCAACTCGCGTCCGCATTAAGCGCAAGCGTGCATAAACGAATTCGTCTAACCTTGTCGGAGTCCGGCTATCCCCAAGATGCCCTGGACGCAATCAGGTTGCCCAAATGAGCAACCAACAAGGTACGCTTTTCGATCCGGTTGGATACTGTCTGCTCCACATAACCAGCGGTTGAACCCCACCGCATTGCGTGCAAATCGCCGGCCACACGCGCTTTGCCGGTGTCTTTTAGCGAAGGCTCTTTCCCGCAACCGCCGCGCGGGTGAGGCCAACCACTAGGCGGCGTCTTCACCGAAGTGCAAGTCGGACGCCGCGGTTCAAAAGGGCCCCTGGCTACCCGGCTCCAAGCCTCGACCGATCGACGCCGTCCGGGTCCTACCGCCAGAGGGCCGCGATTCCCCTCCTGACATCGTCGCCTTCGGACGCGCGTCGCCTGCCGAGCTCGAAAGGGCGGTCACAGACGCTCGCGTCGAGGCTATCGAGGTCAAGCCGGGCATGGGGCGTTTCGTGATCGCGCGGGTCATCATTGGAGCCGACCTGCTGGGAGTTGAGATACAGCGGCCGCAGCGGCCGCCAGGTCATCGTCTGCAGGATTGACAACTCGCGCCTGGAGATGATCTGTCACCGCCGCAACATCACAGTGTGGCGGCCTCCCGGATAGGACCGGCATACCCGAGCGCCTCGCCCACTCCCACCCCAGCGCCCTTAGCGCCGCCCATCCCCTCAACGATTCCCCTTTGCCCCTGAGACCGCTCCGTGGTATACTGGGATGCAGTACTCCACCGCGAGGTTCCGCCCGCGGCTTGGCCGTTCGTGGGGACTGTGCTATGTCGGTTCAACAGATCCACCAATACCACGCCAATGTCGAGAGGGTCATCCGCTACAGCGGCTCTCGCAACGAGGGCGCCCTGCGGAAGTGCTTCCACGACCTGCTCCAAGCCTACGCCACCCCCAAGAACCTCGTCCTCGTCCCCGAGGTCGAGGTGAAGACCCGCACCGGCCGCCGCGTCGTCCCCGACGGCACTTTCAAAGACCCGCTGCGCCAGGACTGGGGCTACTGGGAGTCCAAGGACGAGAAGGAAGACCTCGACGCCGAGATCGCGACCAAGCTGGCCAAGGGCTACCCCACCTACAACGTCCTGTTCGAAGACACTCACGCCGGAGTGCTATACCAGGGCGGCGTCGAGGTCTCGCGCGCCGACTTTACCGACGTCGCTGCGCTCGATACCCTCCTCACCCGCTTCCTTTCCTACGAGCCGCCCGAGGTCACCCAGTTCCACCGCGCCGTCGAGCAGTTCAACGCCGACGTCCCTGCCCTGGCGGCCGAGCTGCGCGCCATCATCGAAGAGCAGTACTCCGCCAATCCAGCATTCCGCCAGGCCCTGGGCGAATTCCTGGAGCTGTGCAAAAAGGCCATCAATCCCCGCGTGGAAACGGCCGACACGCGCGAGATGCTCATCCAGCACATCCTCACCGAGGACGTGTTCATGACCATCTTTGACGATCCACAGTTCCACCTCGATAACGCCGTCGCCCGCAAGCTGCAAGACGTGCTGAGCACCTTCTACACCGGCGCGACCCGACACAAGATACGCGACCGCATCGCCCCCTACTACGAGACCGTAAACGCCCGGGCCGCCTGCATCGCCAACAACTGGGAGAAGCAGAAATTCCTGAAGGCGCTGTACGAGAGCTTTTACCGCGCCTAAAACCCCAAGGCCGCCGACCGGCTGGGCGTGATCTACACGCCGGACGAGATCGTCCGCTTCATGATCGACGGCGCCAATACCCTCGTTTTCAGGCATTTTGGCAAGACGCTGGGCGACAAGGGCGTGGAGCTCCTCGACCCCGTCGTCGGCACCGGCACCTACGTCACCGAGCTCATCGAATTCCTGCCCGAAGGCCAGTTGCCCTACAAGTATCGACACGAGATCCACTGCAACGAGGTCGCCATCCTGCCCTACTACATCGCCAGCCTGAACATCGAGTACACCTACCGCCAGAAGATGGGCGAGTACGTGCCCTTTGAGAACATCTGCTTCGTGGACACGCTGGACAACATGGGCTTTCTGAAGAGCGGGCAGCACCAGATGGACTTTTTCGCGATGGTCGACGAGAACATCGCCCGCGTCCAGCGCCAGAACGAGCGGCGCATCTCGGTGATCATCGGCAACCCGCCGTACAACGCCAACCAGTTGAACGAGAACGAGAACAACAAGAACCGCGAGTACCCTGCCATCGATCGCCGCATCAAGGAAACCTACATCAAGCACAGCACCGCGCAAAAGACCAAGCTGTACGACATGTATGCCCGCTTTCTGCGCTGGGCCAGCGACCGGCTGGACAGGGACGGGGTGATCGCCTTTGTCTCCAACAACTCGTTCCTCGACGCCCGCACCTACGACGGGTTTCGGAAGGTGGTGGCCGAAGAGTTCAACCACATCTACGTCGTCGACCTGAAAGGCAACGCCCGCACCAGCGGAGAGCGGCGGCGGCGCGAGGGTGGCAACGTCTTCAGCGACCAGATCCGCGTAGGCGTAGCCGTCAACTTCCTCGTGCGCAAGCACGGCGAAACCGGCTGACGCATCTGGTACAACGCCGTGCCCGACTACACGCCTGGCGAGGACAAGAAAGCCTATCTCCGCGACAACGCCTTTACCGCCCTGCCGTTCCAGCCGATCCACCCCGACAAGAACCACAACTGGCTCAACCAAACCGAGAGCGATTGGGACGAGTTGATCCCAGTTGCCAGCAAGCAGGTTAAGCTTGGTACAGGACCTTCAGATCAGCAGGCCATTTTCAAGCTCTACTCGTTAGGCGTCGTAACCGCCAGGGATGAGTGGGCATACGATTTTGACCTGTCTCAACTCCGCGCGAAAGTCGACCTGTTCTACGGTCTGTTCGCCAGCGAACAAGAGCGATGGGCAGCGTCGGACAAGAAGACACGTGTGAATGATTTTGTCGACCGCAGAATCAAGTGGACCAGCGAACTCGAGACCCATTTGACCAAAGGCGCACGGCTGACCTACAGCCCGAGCTACGTGACGACCGCTTGTTATCGCCCCTTTGTCAAGCATTACCTCTACTACGACAGGGTCTTCGTCCATCGAACATACCAATGGCCTGAGATATTCCCAATTGGGGAGACAATGGAAAACCTGGTGATCTGCGTCAACGTTGGTAACAGGCCATTCAACGTTCTGGCAGCAGACAGAGTAACTGACTACCATCTCAACGGCGACGCGCAGTGCCTGCCCCTCTATCGCTACCCGGCGCAGGGAGCGCGCGTGGAAAACATCACCGACTGGACGCTGGCGCAGTTCCGCCAGCGGTATGGCCCGCGTCAAGAGACGCCCTCACCCCTGCCCCTCTCCCAACGGGAGAGGGGTGAAGAGCGCCCCTCCCCCCGTGGGGGAGGGGTTGGGGGTGAGGGAGACTCAACCCCCACAGTCAAACCCCGCCTGCCAGGCGAACTGCTCCAGCGCATCCGGGAGCTTCGCCAAGACGCAACCGATGCCGAGCGCCTACTCTGGAAACTGCTGCGCGATCGCCAACTGGCCGGCGCCAAGTTCCGCCGGCAGCATCCGATGAGTGGGTACATTCTCGATTTCTACTGCCACGAAGCCCGGCTCGGCATCGAGCTGGATGGTGGCCAGCATGCGGAGCCAGAGCAGGCCACCTACGATGCACAGCGCACGCGGACGCTGGAGGCCGACGGTGTGCGCGTCCTGCGGTTCTGGAACAACGAGGTGCTTGGCAATCTCGAAGGGGTAGTGCAAGCCATACTCGATGCGCTTGCTGCCGCCGATAACTCTCACCCCAAACCCCTCTCCCGAGGGGAGAGGGGCTCAGAGCTCCCCTCCCCCCGTGGGGGAGGGGCGGGGGGTGAGGGAGAGATCACCAAACTCGGCATCTTCCACTACGTCTACGCCGTTCTGCACCACTCGGCCTACCGCCAGGTGTACGAGCTGAACCTCAAGCGCGAATTCCCCCGCATCCCCTACTACGATGACTTTTTGGAAATGGTCCGAATGGGGCCGCCAGCTCATGGATCTACACCTCAACTACGAGCAGGCCCAGCCCTACCCCTTGTCCCGCGAAGACCTGGACGCCGAGACACTCCGCCGCGCCATCGTTCCGCGCCTCATCGCCCGCAAGGAAAAGGGCGTGATCGAGGTGGACACCCTCACTACCCTCGCCGGCGTGCCGCCGGAGGCGTGGCAGTACAGGCTGGGTACGTACACCGCGCTGGAATGGGTGCTCGAGCGCTACAAGGAGCGCAAGCCCAAGGATCCCACCATCCGCGAGCGCTTTAACACCTACCGCTTTGCCGACTACAAGGAGCACGTCATCGACCTCCTGCGCCGGGTCTGCACCGTCAGCGTCCACACGGTGGCGATCATTCGGCAGATGCCACCCACAACATCGCCCGAAGATGCCCAAACAGCGCGCTAGCTGTGGCCACCCCTTCACCCTTTGCCAGCCCGCACCACTGCTACCGCGACGCATGCCGCGCCGGCATCCAGGCCAAGCGGCGCCCGCCGGACGAGGAAGTAAGAGGAAGCTGATTCGACGCACGTCGTGCCATTCGTTCTGATAGTTCTCCTGATTGCAGGCTGCGCCCAACCTTCCATCCCCGACTCGGGGGCCACAGCGACCGCCGCTTCCGGCGTACACGGTGGCGTGCAACTGCCGTCGCAAGGGCTCCCGCGCTGGGTGGCATCTCCACCAGGGCCGCCGACGCTGTGGCCGCAGCGCGAACCAAAGTTGTCGAGGCCGAAACCGCCGTGGTCGCCATCGCTCAGACGCGCCTGCCCATACCCCACGGCACCGCCGCCACCCTCACAGCCGGCCTCGCTCGTCCAATTCCCGCAAACGCCCAATTTACTTCATGGTTGACCTTCTCCCGACTGGACAATTGAGAACATCTGTGCCATGATACAACACAACAGATGGCCCCCGCGGCCATCAATACATAACGCGAAAGGAGCGGCCCCATGCCACGCAACAGCAACAAAACCCCTTGCTCCGTCCCCGGCTGCCGGGGCTGGGCCATCCGTGGCTCCGACCCGCCCCGCTGCTCCCCTCACAGCGCCAAGGCCGGCGCGCCGCCGGCCAACCAAAATCGCCTGGTCCACGGCTTCTATGCCTCCGCCCTCCAGTCCGAGGATCTCTCCGCCCTCGCCGGAGACGCCGCCGAGGCCAGCCTCGATGCCGAGGTCGCCATCGTCCGCATCGCCATCCGCCGCGTCGTCCGCATCGTCCTCACCGGCGCCACGCTCGGCCCCAACCCGCAGCCCGTCACCGCCGAACTCTACGCCCGCTTCATCGGCCTCACCTTCCAGGGTGCCGGCGTCCTCTCGCGCCTCCTCCGTGCCGGCGCTGCCCTGTCCGCCGCGCATCCCGATCCTTGGTCTGCAGAAATGCGCAAAATCCTGGAAGAGGTCGGCAGCAATTTGGGCGTCCAACTGACCTAGTCGCGCCTGCCCTGCGCAGCCGCTCGGCGCGCATCGTCCCGATCCCGATGTTGAACCTCAAAAAAAGTAACCATCGGGGATCGGGATGGCCGGTAGTCCACGGTCCGGCGTCTGTCCTCACCCTGCCGCCCTGCCCCACCGAGGTCAGCACGGGTTCGTCCTGTTCTTGCCGGCTCACCTTCTTGACAAATTCCCCTACATTCATACAATTGAACTAGGTACATTGAAACAATTTCAGGATTGGAGCGTATAGGGATCGAGATAGATGAGCTGGGGGACCATGGAGATCCAGGTCGATTTCGAGAGCGGCGTTCCTATCTACCTTCAACTGGTGGATCGCATCGAGCACATGGTGGCCCGCGGGCAACTACAAGCGGGCCAGCAACTGCCGACGATGCGCCAACTGGCGGCCGATCTGCGCATCAACTACAACACCGTCGGCCGGGCGTACATGATCCTGGACCAGGAAGGCGTGATCTCGACCCAGCGCGGCCGGGGGACCTTTATTGCCTCGCGGCTGAGTGAGGAACAGATCCAGCGCCTGCGGATGGACAAACTGCGCAGCATGATGGCCCATGTCGTGCACGAGGCCGCAACCTTGGGCTACCGCCGCGAGGAGATCGACCAGGCGTTCCGCGAGCAGTTGGTTCTGTTTCCGGAAACACCGCCATCCGAAGCCTGACGGACCTATGGCAAGAGATGATCGTAGAAGGAGGTTTCTCATATGCTAGGCGTAAACGTACCCAAGAAGACAAAGCAGAAAGAAGCGGAGGGACGTGCTCAACCGGACCAGGCCAAGGCTCAGGCCAAACAGGTGAACAGCGTATCGCTCACGCTGTTCTTCATCATCCTGGCTGTGGTCGTCGCCGTAGCCCTCACCCTGGACCAGATGGCCGACCTGGCCGACGGCTGGATCGGCGCGATTGCGGGGGCCGGAATCGTGGCCGACACCTACTTGCTGTTTGCGCTCAAGATCGCCGACCAATGGGAAAAGGCGGTGGTGCTGCGCTTGGGCAAGTTCCGCGGCCTGAAGGGCCCCGGCCTGTTCTGGATCGTGCCGATTGTGGACGCCATCCCCAAGTGGGTCGACCATCGGGTCATGGTCACTCCGTTCAACGCAGAAAAGACGCTGACCAAGGACACGGTACCGGTGGACGTGGACGCCGTCCTGTTCTGGCTGGTGTGGGATGCAGAGAAGGCGGCGCTGGAGGTGGAGGACTATCGCTCGGCCATCGCCTGGGCGGCCCAGACGGCCCTGCGCGAGATTATCGGCCAGATGGTCCTGGCCGACATCCTGGTGGGCCGGAACAGGATGGACGCCGATCTGCAAAAGATCATCGACGCGCGCACGACGCCCTGGGGCGTGACCGTCCAATCGGTCGAGATCCGCGACGTGATCATCCCCGAAGCGCTGGAGGACGCCATGAGCCGGCAGGCCCAGGCCGAGCGGGAGCGCCAGGCCCGCGTCATCCTGGCGGAGAGTGAAGAGCAGATCGCGCAGAGCTTCAGCCGGGCGAGCGAGGCATACATCGACAACCCGACCGCCCTGCACCTGCGGGCCATGAACATGCTGTTTGAGGGGTTGAAGGAAAAGGGCGCCATGATCATCGTGCCTTCCAGCGCGGTGGACACGATGAACCTGGGCGGGATGATGGGCCTAACGTCGCTGGCCCGGCAGTCAGCGGAGAAAACGGCTCAATAGTCACCCGGAGGTTGTGGTTCTGGTCAGAGAGCTGCCGGCCAGAGCTTCAACTCCCGCTCGTGGGATGAAAAGAGGAGGCAAACATGTCAGAAGGGCGCATGGCAATCGACAATATCGAGGTCACCGTCTCCGGCCTGTTTACCACACACCACGAATTCGAAATAGAAGCCGGGTCGTGGGGAGAGGTTACCTTCCCCGCGTTTGCCCAGCACGGCACTTTCCGCAGCGCCGCTCGTCGTTCTATCCCGAGTGCAGCGAGGGAGGGACAGGAGCTGCACATGCGGAAGGTGCATTGGCTGCGGAGTGAACACGAGTTGACCGAAGGCGAGACGGTGCGCGGCCGTGCAGACCGGCGCGGCCTTCTTCACAGCGAGATAGACATCGTGTTCGACGGCCAGGAATACTGCCTGGCGCCACAGGGGATCCTGAGCCGGGCCTGGTTCCTGGCAGATGCCCAAGGCAGCACGTTGCTAGAGATCCAACCGCACGGCGTCTTTCGCCAGGGAGTGACCCTGACCATCGAGGGTCCCATTCCCCCCGAGCTGATCGTCTTTGCGTACTACCTGGTCCACGAGCGCCAGCAAGAGGAAGCGGCTGGGGTTGCAGCTATGGCAGGCGCTGCATCGAGCTAGTCGAAGCAGTGTGGTGGTGTGCCTTGCCGGCCGCTGGCTGAGAACAGGACGAAACGCCCGGCTCACGTTTGAGACATTGTCGTTCTATCCCGACGACCGAAGGGACTGGCGTTCCCTGGCCTACCCGCCACCGTCGTTCTGTCCGGAGCGCAGCGACGGAGGGCAGGCAGTCCGGACCGAAGGGAGGGAGGGCGAGGGAAGGGCCATCGTGCTGGAAGCAAGAGAGCACCCATCAGGTATAAGCCCGTTGCTGGAGGAATCGTGATACAAGTCGAGAATCTGGTCAAGCACTATGCCAACGTCAAAGCCGTGGATGGCGTGAGCTTTGCTGTGGGTCCAGGGGAAATCTTTGGGCTGCTGGGCCCCAACGGAGCAGGCAAGACAACCACCATCCGCACCCTGATGGACATCCTAAAGCCCGACAGCGGCAGCATCAAGCTGATGGGCAAGCCCGTCAGCGAGGCCAGTAAGGCGCGCATCGGGTACCTGCCGGAGGAGCGCGGGCTGTACAAGAACTTTAGGCTGCTGGAGTGCCTGGCGTATCTGGGCGCGCTCAAAGGCATGCCGCGCAAAGAGGCTGCACGGCGGGCCAGCGCATTGCTAGAGCGGGTCGATCTGGGCGGCTATGCCCGGCGCCGGGTGAAGGAACTGAGCAAGGGCATGACGCAGAAGGCCCAGTTTCTGGCCGCCATCGTCCACGACCCCGATTTGCTTATCCTGGACGAGCCGTTCCAGGGCCTGGACCCCGTCAACACGGAGCTGCTCAAGACCATCTTGCTGGAAGAACAAGCACGGGGCAAGACGGTCATCCTCAGCACCCACGACATGAACCAGGTCGAGGAGATGTGCCAGCGCATCCTGCTCATCAACCACGGGAAGGTTGTTCTTTACGGTCCCCTCGACGAGATCAAGGCGCAATACGCCGAGCACGCCGTCGTTGTCGAATGCGACGCGCTGCCCGAGGGACTCGCCGGGGTGCGCCAAGTTGAGCCGCGCAACCACGGCCAGGTACTCCTCCTGGAGCCGTTGACCTCACCGCAGGCCATTCTGCGCCAGTTGGTAGAGGCAGGAGTGACGGTTCGGCGCTTTGAGGTGGCGACGCCACCCCTGGAGCAGATCTTTATCCGTGTGGTGGAAGGTGTCCAATGAAACAGACCTTGCTCGTAGCCTGGCAGGAGTTGATCGTCAACCTGCGCCGGCCTGGATTCATCATCATGACCCTGATCGTCCCGGTGCTGGGGTTGGTTGGCGTGCTGGTCGGCTCTCTGTTTGGTGGGCAGGTCGGCCAGTTCCTCGAAAAACAGTTTGCGCCCGGCCTGAAGGCGACCGGCTACGTGGATCTCAGCGGCCTGCTGACCGCCGGCTCAGGCAATTACGCCGGCAAGTACATCCCTTACGCCGACGAAAGCTCGGCACGAGCGGACCTCCTGGCAAAAAAGGTCGACAGCTACTTTGTCGTTCCGGCTGACTACCTGGACACCGGCAGCGTCGTGGTGTACAGCACCAAGGGGGGCTTTTCTGCCTTCACGGCGATCGAGGACGGCGACATGGGCCGCTTCCTGGTCGATCAATTGCTCGCCGGCAAGGTGGATCCCAAGGTCCAGAACCGGGTGGCAAACCCCGTGAATCCTCAACCCGTGTCGCTGAACGACAAGGGGGAGGTGAGCACTGCCAGTCCCTTTAGCTGGCTGGGCGATTTTGTGCTGCCCTATCTCTTTGCCATCCTGTTTGTGGTTACCATCTTTACGACGTCTGGCTTCTTGCTTCAAGGGGTAAGCGAGGAGAAGGAGGGGCGCATCATCGAGATCCTGGTGTCATCCATCAGTCCCACCCAACTGTTGGCCGGCAAGATCTTGGGCCTGGGGGCGCTGGGCCTGATCCAGGTGCTGTTCTGGGTCGGAACCGGGGTTGGTCTCGTCGCCATGGCAGTGGAGACCTTTGCCCTGGGGGGGGTCATCAAACTAAGCCTGGCCACAGTGGCACTGGGGATCGTCTACTATGTGCTGGGCTATCTCCTCTATGCCACGCTGATGGCCGTGGCCGGATCGCTGGGCACCACTCAGCGAGAGAGCCAGCAGATCGCGAGCATTTTTAGCGTGGCGGCAGCCATCCCCTGGATGATCATTGGCGTGATCTTTTCGAACCCCAACGCGACCATCGCCGTCGTCCTCAGCTACATTCCGCTGACCTCTCCGGTGATGATGTTCTTGCGGCTGGGGTTTGGCAGCGTGCCGGCCTGGCAGACCGCCATCAGCCTGGTGTTGTTGGTTGTTGGGATCGCGTTCAGCCTGTGGGCAGGGGCCAAGATGTTTCGACTGGGGCTGCTGATGTACGGCAAGCGGCCCAGCCTGAGAGAGTTGGCACGGTCTTTCAAGCAGGCGTAGCTACGCGCGGGTACTCCTGCGTGTTCGAGCCTCGACGCAGCACAAAGACGCTGAAACCATAGATTAAGCCGACGAAAAAACGAACTGGAGGAAAAATGAGTGACGCGACGACCCTTACGCAGAATGAAAAGTTGCTGGCGGGGCTGGCCCATGGCAGCATCCTGTTCGGCTTTTTTACCAGCGGGATTGGAGGCATCATCGCCGCGCTGGTAATCTGGCTGATCGAACGGGAAAAATCGGCCTATGCCGCTGCCCAGGCGCTCCAAGCCCTGGTCTATCAGGCGGTCACGTTCATCATCACCATGTTGTTCTGGTGTTGCTGGGGGCTGTTGTGGGTGCTGATGATCATGGTGCCAATGATCAACAATCCGGGCGCCTACCAGGACGTCCCACCGGCGGGGATGTGGGTCGGCCTGGCGCTGATGATCGTTCCCCTGGGCGCCTGGGGGTTGACCATCGTCTACGGGCTGGTGGGCGCGGTGCGCTGCCTGGGGGGCCACGACTTCAAGTACGTCATCATCGGCAACTGGCTGAAGAGCCGATAGGTGACAGCGCATGCTGGAATCGACTCCTCGGCAGGATAGTCTGGTCGTGTACAAGGGGCGGCCGGCCCGCGTGCGCCGCGCCGCAAAGACGTTGGAGATCGAGCTGCAGGATGGCGAGAGCCTGACAGTACGTCCGAAGGACGTGCTCCTATTGCACCCCGGGCCGTTGGACAGCCTGCCCGCGCACCTGCCGCGGGGGGAGGTGGCGATCGCCTGGGAGCTGTTGGCCGGGAGCACAACGGACCTGCCGGAGCTGGCGGAGTTGGCCTTCGGCAGCTACTCGCCGGCGACGGCCTGGGCGGCCTGGCAGTGGGTGACCGACGGGCTCTACTTCCGCGGCACACCACAAGAATTGGTGGTGCGTTCGGAGGAAGAGGTGGCGCGGGAGCAAGCGGCGCGCCAGGCGCGAGCGGAAGAGGAGCAGGCCTGGACGGCGTTCCTATCGCGGCTGCGCAGCAACCGGGTGGTGAGCGAGGATAGCCGCTATCTACGAGAAGTGGAAGACTTGGCCCTCGGGCGCAGGGACAGAAGCCGCGTGCTGCGCGAAGTGGGGCAGGCCGAGACCCCGGAGAAGGCCCATGGCCTGCTTCTGCGACTGGGCTGGTGGGACCAGGCCGTCGATCCGTACCCACAGCGGCTCGGGCTTGCTACAATGCCCGTCGCGATCGAGATGCCCGAGCTGCTCCCCGAGGAGCGGCTGGACCTGACCCACTTGCCGGCGTTTGCCATCGACGACGAGGGAAACCAAGAGCCGGACGACGCGTTGAGCCTCGACGGTCCGCTCCGCTTCCCACTCCGCTGCGCTCCGGGACCACGCGCTCCGGGATTCCATGGCCGCCTGTGGGTACACGTAGCCGATGTGGCGGCCGTGGTATGGCCCGACAGTGCGGTGGACGTGGAGGCGCGCGCACGGGGGGCCACGCTGTACCTGCCCGAAGGGCCAGTGCGCATGTTGCCCGAGTCTGCCGTCCGCAGCCTGGGGTTGGGGTTGGTGGAGCGATCCCCCGCCCTTTCGTTCGGGCTGGACGTTGGGAGCGATGGGCACATCTTGGGTGTGGAGATTGTCCCCAGTTGGGTGCGGGTCACGAGGCTGAGCTACGAAGAGGCCGAGACGCAACTCGGGGAGGAGCCTTTCCGCAGCCTGTGGGCCCTGGCACAATTGCACCAGGCCCGCCGGCGGGAACAGGGAGCGGTCGCCATCGAGTTGCCGGAGGTCAAGATACAGGTCATCGACGGCACAGTTTCCATCCGCCCCTTGCCCCCCCTACGGAGCCGCGATCTCGTGACCGAGGGCATGGTCATGGCCGGCGCCGCACTGGCGCAGTTTGGCCGGGAACACGACATCCCTCTGCCCTATACCACGCAGGAGGCGCCCACCACCGACACCCGGCCTTCCTCGAATGTCCTAGGGCAGGACCTGGCAGGCATGTTTGGCCTTCGGCGACATTTCAGGCCCAGCCAGTACAGCTCCAACCCCGGCCCGCACGCCGGGCTAGGGCTGGAGGCGTACGTCCAGGCCACAAGCCCGCTGCGCCGCTACCTGGACCTGGTCGTCCATCAGCAGCTACGGGCTCACCTGCGCGGAGCAGGGATGCTGGGAACGGCGGAATTGCTGGAACGGGTCGGCGCGACCATGGCTGTGGCAGGGACGGTACGCCACGCGGAGCGGCTCGCCCGCAGGCATTGGACGCTTGTGTATCTCATGCAGCACCCCGGCTGGGAGGGGGAAGGCGTTGTGGTGGAGGAGCGAGCCAGGCGCGTCACCGTCCTCATTCCCGAGCTAGACCTGGACGCCCAAGTAGCCTTGCGAAAGGACATACCCTTGAATGACCGGGTGCTCCTGGGATGGACAGAAGTGAATCTGCCGGAGCTGGACGTGCACCTGAGGGTGGTCACGTCATAGAGACGTAGACCTCCCCCGGAGGTCTACTGCACATCTCCGTGCCACAGGCGCTGCATCTCCTCGCAGCTCTCCAGAAGCATCTCGAGCGTGCCTTCTGCCTCTACGCGCCAGGCCACCCGGAACAGCAACAGCAGGATGCCGGCCGGCAAGAGAGCCTTGCCCACAACCTGGATGATGAACTGCGAGAAACAGTTGGTCAGCGCGGTCTGCCTCTGGCACGCCGTCGATGCGCTCGATCATCTCGCCCGGCGTGTGAGCGTTGTGAAAAGACAGGTCGAGCCCAAAGCAATGATCGGCCAGGTCGGCGCGGAGCGCATTGGTCGCCCTCCAGCCAAGTTCTCGCTCAAGTAGACGGCCCCCAGCGACACGATCTGCTGAACCAGGGCGATGCCGATGAAAAGAAGCGCATCCCGGACCAGCCCCTGGGGCGCGCCTCCCGATTGGGCCGTATCGAGGAACGACCGCATGATCTGGGGGTTGACCAGTTGGAGGCCGATGCTGGTCAGGAGCAGCACTGCCAACACCGTGACACTGAGTCGTTGGGGCTCCAGCTAGCGCCCCAACAGGACCGCATATTCGCGGAGAGGGATCTTCACAGGACGTCCTTTCTGGCTGCGATTCTGGCACAGCCCAATCGGAGCGTCAAACCCTTCCACGCCCCTCCCTCCGAGGACGGTATGTACTGCGTGGCCACCTGGCGGCGCGCCGCGACCGAAGGAAGTGCAGGCACCGTCGTTGTGTCCAGAGCGTAGCGATGGAGGCACGGAGGCTGGGGCGGGGTGCGCGTGGTGCTCAAGGCAGTGCTTGACCTGGAGCAGCTTTCGCGCTATAATGACGGCTGTGGAAGAAGTGGATCCCGTTGAACGTTCAAGAAGGCTAAGGCAGGAAGCCGACCTGGTCCTGGAAGAGACCAGGGCGTTTGATATCCTGCGAGCCTATGGACGGATCGTGCCGACGGGAAGCTACTACCTGGACGTCATGGTGTACCCCGACGTGGACCTGTACATATCCAAGGTGTCGATCGAGCAACTCTTTGACATCGGTGCGCAGTTCGCCAGCTCCCCCTTGGTATTCCAGGTTGTCTTTGAGAAAGCCAGGGAAGTCCGGATGGCCGGCGGATTGTACCTGAAACCTAGGATCGAGTACGGCGATTGGGGGCGGCCATGGAAAGTCGACATCTGGTCGTTGGACGAGCGGACACTCGACGAGGTCATACAGCCCATGTACCACTTCAAGCAAGCGATGACCCCCTACCTCCGCGAGCAGATCATCCGCTACAAGGCATCCATCTTGACCACAGCGCTGCGTACCCCTATGTACAGCGGCTACTTGATCTATAGAGCCTTCATTGACGAAGGGATGAGCGATCCCGAGCAGGTGACACGGTATCTTATCGAGCATGGCATCCAGATCGGATAGCACGCAGGCGCATCGTCCCGAAGATCCGGGTGCCGTGTCCGACTTGCGGACCGGCCTGGTCCTGCAGGCCCGCAGCGGGCACCACGAAGTGGAAGACGGGTCGGAGGTCGTCGTGTGCGGAACGCGGGGCAGGCTGAAGAGAGTTCCGCTCGGTACCGACCTGATCGCCACCGGCGATCTCGTGCGCTGGCGACCCACCGGTCAGGGCCAGGGGGTCATCGAAGAGGTGCTGCCCCGCCGAACGCAACTGAATCGCCGCCGGCCTGGACCTGGCCGCCTGCCCCTCGAGCAGGTCATCGTCGCCAACCCCGACCAGGCAGTGTTCATCTTTGCCGTTCAGGAGCCATCGCCCCACTTTCGCCTGCTCGACCGCTTGCTGGTCATCGCCGAAGCCAACGATCTGCCGGCGATCATCTGTGCCAACAAGGCCGACCTGGTGGACAGAAGAACAGCCCGCCGCCTCTTCGGCGTGTACGAGGAGATCGGCTACCCGGTGATCTATACCAGCGCGATCACCGGCACAGGCGTGCGAGAGCTACGTCGGCGTTTGCGCAGCAAGCTCTCTGTGCTGTGCGGGCCGTCCGGTGCAGGCAAGAGCAGCCTGCTGAACACAGTCCAGCCAGAGTTCGGCCTGATCACAGGAGAGGTCAGCCAGGTAACGGGCAAGGGCCGTCACACCACCGTCAGTGTAGCATTGTGGCCGCTGCGGCAAGGGGGCTACGTGGCCGATACGCCCGGGCTGCGTGAGGCCGGCTTTTTCGAGATCGACCCCGAGGATCTGGCCTGGAACTTTCGCGAGATGCGGTCCTACCTCAGCGATTGCCGCTTCTCAAGCTGCACACACACACACGAGCCGGGCTGCGCGGTGATCGCGGCGGTGGAAGCGGGTGCAATCAACGTCGAACGTCACGATAGCTATTGCAGGCTGCGCGCCGGGGAATGACCCCGGCGCTGCTCGTCCGTCCCGTGTGACTGTTGACTGCCGTGCATAGAGGTGCTAGAGTGCACGGTAGAAGCATGTTTGTATTGCCTGGCAGATGATGGATGCAGTACGTGCCGGAGCGCAGTACCTGGTCAGCGGAGATGTGGCTGGTTTTCCGGGTGCGCCGCTGCCCGTCCTCCAGCCAGTCAAACTGCCGGGGCTGCTGTGACACATCCGCAGGAATCTCGACAGACAAGGGGGTCCGAACATGGCCAAGTTTGTGCCGGAACCGTTTCGAATCAAGGCGGTCGAACCGATCCGGATGACTACTCGGGAAGAACGGGCGGTCCTGTTGGCACACGCCGGCTACAACCCGTTCCTCCTCCGCGCCGAAGACATAGCCATTGACCTGCTGACGGATTCCGGCACGTCGGCCATGAGCGACAACCAGTGGGCCGGCCTGATGCGCGGGGACGAGTCGTACGCCGGCTGCCGCAACTTTTACAGCCTGGAAGCAGCCATTCACGACATCTTTGGTTTCCGCCACTTTGTCCCCACCCATCAGGGCCGCGCCGCCGAGAACATCCTCTTTTCCATCCTGGTCCGGCCGGGCCTGCACGTGCCGAGCAACATGCACTTTGATACCACGCGGGCCAACGTTGAAGCGCGGGGCGGCATCGCCGTGGATCTGGTGATCGACGAGGGCAAGGATCCCACCAGCCACCACCCCTTCAAGGGCAATCTGGACATCGCCAAACTGCGGGCGTTTATCGAAGAGACCGGGCCGCGCAGGATCCCGTTGGGCATGATCACCATTACCAACAACTCGGGCGGCGGTCAGCCGGTGTCGATGCAAAACATCCGCGAGACGGCGGCCGTGTACCACGAACACGGCATCCCGTTCTTCATCGACGCCTGCCGCTACGCCGAGAACGCCTGCTTTATCAAGCAGCGCGAGCCTGGCTATGCCGCCAAGAGTACCCTGGAGATCGCTCGCGAGGCATTTTCCTACGCCGACGGCTGCACAATGAGCGCCAAGAAGGACGCCTTGGTCAACATCGGCGGATTTCTGTGCATGAACGACGCCGACCTGTACGGGCGAGTCTGCCAGGAGCTGATCCTGCGCGAGGGCTTTCCCACCTACGGCGGGCTGGCAGGCAGAGACCTGGAGGCCATCGCCCGAGGCCTGTGGGAAGGGCTGGACGAAAGCTACCTGGCCTACAGACTGGCCCACACGAAATACCTGGCCGATCGCTTGCTGGAGGCGGGCGTTCCCATCGTCGAGCCCCCCGGCGGCCATGCCGTGTACATGGACGCCTTGCGCTTTCTGCCAAACCTACCTCGCGACCAGTTCCCCGGCCAGGCCCTGGTGGTGGGGCTGTACCTGGAAGGGGGCATCCGCAGCGCAGAGATCGGCGGCGTGATGTTTGCCCAGGTGGACGAGCGGAGCGGCAAGACGACCTACCCCGACATGGAGCTGGTCCGGCTGGCCATTCCGCGGCGGGTGTACACCCAGTCGCACCTGGATTACGTGGCCGACACGATCATCGGCCTGCACCAGAGCCGGGGGATGCTGCGCGGTGTGCGCATTGTCTACCAAACGCGGTTCTTGCGCCACTTTACGGCGAGATTCGAGCTGGTTTAGGGCGGCGAGGAAGGCTCTCCAACCTGCCCTCGGCGTAGGCTGGAAAGCCGGAGCCATGGGGGAGGAGAAGGATGTTTTGCCCAAACTGTCTGACGCCCAATGTATACGGGGAAACCCAATGCCGGGATTGTCAGGCCGATCTGGCCGGCCTGAAGGACCGGGTCGGCATTGGCGCCTAATTCGTGTTTGTCGACGCTTCGGTGCAGCGGCCGGTGGCCCTGTCGTTGGACGGAGCGGAGCCCCAGGGGTATGAACAGCCCACCTTGCTGTCGCGCCACGTGCACGGAGTGGGACTGGGAGAGTACCCATTGCAGGCCACACGGCGCCTTGAGGCGCCGCCCCAACCGCAGGTAGAGCTGCCACGCCTGCCCCGCGCCGCGCGGCCCCGACCTGACGGCGGTCATCACCGAGCGCAAGATCTAGCGGCCCAAAGACGTGGCCCACATCCTTGTCCTGGCCCCCGACGCAGCGGGCCACGAGGTGGAGATGGAGGTGTAACTGGCCGGTCAGCAGATCGGCAAAGAGCGGATCACCCTGGACGATGCCGGGCTGGCACTGCGCCCCTTCGCCGACCTGGAGGAGGGCGAGTACACCGTCCTCATCCGCCGACCCGATGGAAACCGCGACCTGAGTAACTCCGTCCCCGCCCGCTGCACTCACAGCGTCGCCGAATTCACCTTGTCCCCACTGATCGCCCTCCTTGTAGACCACACTTATGAAGGCGGGAACCTTGCCTTCCGCTTGCGGGTGCGGGCGCTGCCGGTGCCGTACAGCGGGCCAGCGGAACTGGGCCTGCAATGCGCTGAAACGGGCGACCGCGTGGTGGAGACGCAAGAGACCAGAGTTCACGAGGGAGTGGTCGAGGCGACGTCCGACGCGAGGTATCACGGCGGCCCCTTCCACGTGCAGGTCACCACGCCGCGTGGCGAGACGGCCAGCGACTTCCTTCCCGGCACGACCAAAGCCGAGCGTGAGCGGATGACCCTCTGCCCGCTGGGCCGCGTGGCCGAGGCCGGCTTGCTGCCCGGCGAAAACACCCACGAGCTGCGGGGGCTGCACATCGGGTACGCTGGCTACGAGCACACCCCTCCCCGCCTGGAGACCTGCGTGGACCTCACCGGCCGGCTGGTGGCCGACGTGCGGGCTGCGGCGGTGC
>Ga0315286_10002217_pt1 | contig 18095 bp, 16 predicted proteins | sample YL17G10_0_MG_FD_205038 | JGI IMG/M metagenome (GOLD analysis project Ga0315286, IMG submission 205038) | Sediment microbial communities from Yellowstone Lake, YNP, Wyoming, USA - YL17G10_0 | ecosystem: Environmental > Aquatic > Freshwater > Lake > Sediment | place: USA: Wyoming | collected...
CCACCACGAGGACTTTTCCGTCTGCAAGGAGTATCGCCGTATGTCCTGATCTGGGGAACGTCATGCTCGGCGTGACGGTCGAGGTCGCAGTGCTTGCGGTCAGGATCTCAGCGCTCGAAGTCGTCCCAGATCCAGTGTCTCCCCCTGCGACCAGGATCCTTCCGTCATTCAGAAGGGTGGCTGTGTGCCCCGTCCGCTTCGTGGCCATGACCGGGCCGGGCCTCCACGCCCCCACTTTCATGTCGAATATCTCGGTGCTCTTGGTCGGTCCTTCGGGAGTGGTTCCGCCGATGATCATGATGTTCCCGTCACCAAGGACGACAACTGCAGCGGAAGTCCTCGGAACGAGGACTCCGCTGACCTCCTGCCATTGATATTGGACGGCTGAAGGAGTCTGAGGGGGTCGTGCCGAGAACTCGTCGACAGGAAAGTTTCCGCCAGCAGGGATGACCGCGGCTAAGCCTAAGAGAACAAGTACAGCTAGACTGTACTTCCACGACCTCCTCCCCGTCGACGGCATCCTGCCCCCCGAGCGATTATTCGGGTGGCGTCCTCACTCATAGCAGGGCATCTGCAAGACTGCATTGTAGCTACGCCCCGCTTCCATATGGGCGAAGAGCGCACCCAGGCCAAGTCCATACTGGCCTTCCCTGTGCCCGGTATCCCATCTGCCGATTTAGACTTTCTCTAGAAATCCCACGGAGGCTAGGCCTCCAGCTCCGTCTCGAGCCTGTCCTGCCTCGTCTCGATGTGCTCCACGGGCTCGACGATCCTTGCGGCCCGCTCGAGGAGCGCGAGCTCCCTGACGTTCAGGACCCTCGGGTCCATCACGATGATCACGGCGCTGTCATGGGCGAGGACGAAGTCGTGCAGGTGGTTGACGAACCTCAGAACCGTCTCGAAATCGTTCTGGGTGATGATGTACTCCAGGCCCTCAAGGAGCACCACAGACTTGGAGACGCCCTCTACGAATCTCGTGATTTCCAGACTCAGGAGGCTCAGCTCTGTCGGATCGATATGGTTCACTCCGACCCTGCGCGTGAGCCAAAGGATCTTCGCCGCATCGAACTCGTGCAGCTGCTTCAGCCGGTTGGGGTGCTCCCTGACGACCAGCATCCCCTTGGCTCCGTGCGTCGTGGCCTCGTTGAACATCGTGAAGGCTATCCCTGGCCTCTTCTCCTTCACGAGGTATATGAATCCCTTCTCTATGGGGAACTGCTCCCCCGGCATGGCGAGGATGACCGGGTATCCGGAGCTGCTCCTGACGGGCACTTCGGTCAGCCCGAGCGCTTCAACGCCGTTCAAGGAGATCGGTTTCCTTCCCTTGTCCTTCGATCTCGTGTGGTAGAGGAACGCCCCCACGGAGCCTACGGCCAACAGAAGGGCCACTGCGCTGATGAAAGGTATGTAATCCACGGGCTTGTCATCGCCCGGCGCCACGGCTGGCTGGATCACCACGAAGTCGTGGTACGTGATGCTCTGCCAGACCACCGGCCCGGTCACGCCCCATGTGGTGTTCTCGATGAACCAGACGTACTCTACTTTGAAGGCGTAGCTGTGGGTCCTCGGCGTGGCGTTCGCCGGGATCGACATGCTCATGGTGAATGTCGCGAACTCGCTAGGGCTCAGCCAAGTCGAGTTCGAGGAGACGTCCTTCCTGAGCCAAGTATTTGGTGGAAGCCATGAGAAGTACGATGAGATGTTGGTCACCATCACCTTGCCGGTGAGGTCCGGGTCGTAGACATACATCGCGTTCGTGACCGTGAGGATGACCGAGAAGTTCTGTCCCTGGTCGTAGCTATCGAGCCCCGGAGAGAAATCTGAAATGACCTGTATCTCATCGCCTTGGAGCGCGTGGGCTGGGAATGCGGAAAACGCGAACAATACCAAGCCTGACACGACAAGGAAGCAGGCGACGAACGCGCGGAACACGCTGATCTTCCCTTCCCAAACACAGCTAGTCAGATGTGTAGATAGGTTATCGGAAGCCCTGTACATATAGTGCACTGACACGTGACGCTTCGGAGCCCGCACGAGGGTATCAGACAAGGACCCTCTTCTCGTCCTTCGTGATGTTCAGGACCACCTGCGTGTAGGTCCTATCGACGTTCTCGTGATCGAGGACCTTCTTGACGAAAGTGTTCAGCTCACCCCTGTTCTGGAACCGGGCCATCACGATCGCATCCCATTCCCCGGTCGAGTCGAACACGGCGAAAACACCCGTCTCCTTCGCGAGATCGCGCTCGGTCTCCACTATCCTGCCGTGGATGACCTTGATGCCTATGACCACCATGATGTCGTAACCCAGCTTCGCAGCGTCGACGATGGGCATGTAGCCTTGGATCACGCTTGCCCGCTCCATCGCCCTGACCCTGTTCGAGACCGTTGTGAGAGAGACGTGCAGCTCCTTGGCGATGTCCCGGAAGCTCTTGCGTCCGTTCTCGTTCAGGCTCCTTAGGATGTCAATGTCCAAATCATCCAATTTGAGTGAGCCAGCATCGTCCTGACGGGCCGTCATCGCATGCTCGAACGTCTTTTGATTTATAAATACTTTGCAGATTGGGGGACATGTGGTGGTCAATATCGTTGTCCAATGTGAATAGATTGGTCAAATGAACACATTTCTTCAAATAAACTTGATATATGGTCATGGAGATAAGGTACACTGCAGGAGGCCAGAAGAACATGCCCGGCGACTCTATGTGCTTCGACGACAGGATCAGAAACTGGGACGAGGAATGGGTGTCTCAACTGTTGGAGGAAGCTCTGAGGCTGAAGAACAAATTCGGCAACACCAAGCCCCCTGCAAGACGCAAGTCCACTCGGGCCTGAAGCTCAGTTCTAGGTTCGAATCGGCTCCTTCTGAGGTTGCGCAGGCTCATCCTGCGATTCTTTGATGTTCTTGAAGTATGCGAAGAAGACGAGCGAAGCGACTATGTAGAACCCGGCCGCGATGTAGAACGGCAGAACCTTCGTGTAATCGCTCGCCCAGAGGAATCCTGCTATGAAGTAGGTTGCCGAGAATGCAATCTGCCAAGTGAGCTGGCTTATGGCGAGGAAGGAGGCGCGTATCTGCTCTGACACGATGTTCATCACATACGCATTGAGGACCGGCGTAGGCACGAGCATCAGGAAAGACCGTACAGTGTAGAGAAGAGCGACCACGATCAGGATTGACGATGAGTACGGAAGAAGGAGAAGGGGAATGCACGATGCTAGCTGGCAGACTGTTATTAGAGCGACGCTACCCCGGTAACCGGCAAAGATCGGGACAATGAACCATCCCACAGCGATCACCACGTTCGAGAGGGTGATGATACCCGCTACCCACGAGTCCGACGCTCCCATGCCTTTGTTGAAGATTATCGGGAGCCACGGAATGACGAAGCCCGCTCCCGCTCCGATCAATGCGTTCTGGAAACAGTACATGTACAACCGACTGCGCATCCTCTGGTCGAAGTGGACCGTGAGCTTCTCCGGCCTCCTCTCCGTCTCCCTAATCCGGAGGATGTAGAGAATTGGCACGACAGCGAGGACGGCGGCGATCAGGAAGACGTATTCGAATCCTCGCGAGCGCGCGATGTCGAAATCCCTCTCCAGAATATAAGGTCCGAAGATCCCCAGGAAGGTGGCGATCGTCAGGCCGATCTGGTTCACGAACCCTTGGACGCCGTAGAAGAACTTCATGTTGACCGCAGTGGTCTTCGTGGCCATGAGGGCCATCAGAGACGGCCATATGAGAGACCCGCCTAGGCTTGTCACGCTGTAGCCGAGCGTATAGACTGCTAGGTTCTTCTCCGTCACGAACAGCAAGCAGCCAAGTGCCTCGCCGACAAGGCCCACGAACAAGAGCCTCTTCCTGCCGAATGCGTCTGCGAGGTAACCTCCGAAGATGTATGTGATTATGCCAACGGCGGATCCGAGTCCTCCCATCAACCCGATCTCTTGGGAGCTGAACTCGAGCGCCGCCCAGTAGTAATATAGAACGTACCAGAGGACCCCGCTCGTGATTCCCGTGAAGAACGAGGCCTTCACGAGCCATCTCTCCTCCTTGCCGGACCCCGTGTAGTACTTCGCCGTCGCGCGAGCACCGTCCTGGCTGGTGCGCGCGAACAATGCAAATGGACCGGAGGATTTCTCTGTCAGAAAGGAAGCCCCGCAAGCCCCCCGAATGCATCGGCCTGTATTAACCTCGCGCTAGAACAACAACTGTTTGTGGTTACATTTATCCAGTAGGATAGTCTACAGCTCCAATATGCGACTCAGTTGGGCGGGGCTCACAGAAGCATTCGACCGGCTGGTCCCTGAAGGATCCCCGAGGCGAAAGTTGCTGACAATAGTCGCTATTGTCCTTCTGTTCGAGGGAGTCTCGGTCGTTGCTCTCTTCTCGTATTTCGGTGCGCCGCTAGGCCTGCTCTCAATAGCTTTTGGGATTCTCCTGTTGATGCTGCTGAACCCTTCAAAGGGAATGCGGATCTGGACGGACTCTTCGCAGACAAAGTCTCCATCATTGCGAACGGCTCCCGGCGAGGACCCCCCCGGAATGAGGTTCGTAGATGCGATTATGAATCGAATCGGCAATGATTACCTGGTGATGGCCATCGGAGCGGCCATAATCATTCTGGTAGTCGTGTATAATCGCCTGGTTTCTGCTAGACCAGATTTTGGAGACATGGACACGCTCTCGATGATGTTCGGTGGCATGACGATGGTATATCCTTTCCTGAGAGAGAAATTCAAGGTTGAGGCGACTTTCTCCCTTCTGTTCCTTGGGCTGGTTGTCGTCATCCTCGTCATACCACAGGCAATCACTTCATCTCACAAGACAACCGGTTTGTCCATAGGCAATTGGTATGTGGAGTACATGCTGGCAGGTCCGTTTGCCGGGATGCTGAATCTTGTCGGGATTCCCGCCAGTTCAGCGCAGAGCATGGTCACGCTTCAGTTTGCGGATGGCTCTACTCATACGCTGAGCATTTCTGCCTATTGTGCTGGCCTGTACTCGTTTTCGATATTCCTTGCTGCATTCTTCTCCTTCGTACTAGTATTCGAACGACTCAGGCCGAAGATGCTTGTATTGATCCTCTGTTTGGGTCTTGCCGTTGCCTTCCTCGGCAACCTCTTCAGGATGGTCATAATAGGCGTCATCGGCTACTACCGCGGTCTTGACGCGCTCCTATGGGCTCACGCGAATGTAGGATGGATACTCTTCCTTTCCTGGTCGGCAGTATTCTGGTACCTATTATTGGGATACGTATCCAGGCACTCAGAGTCCGCGGAGGATGTTAGGGAAGGCTGAGGGATGCGGAGGTTATTAGCCAGATCAACTATGGACGGAATCAAAGGGTGAATCCAGTTGTCAGTCGTCTCTAGAAAAACGGTCTATGTCCTGCTGATTGCTCTGCTCATGTTGTCAATCGCGGTTCGCTATCCGCTTGTCGAGCACGAGAGGAATCAGACGGACTCATATTTCATACACGACATCTCAAAATCGATTGTCACTAACGGCTATGCGGTTTGGGTCTTCCACCCGCTCTCGTATTTTGGCCTGTATCCTTTCTCCTACCCATCCGGGGTCCCATTCCTGTTGGCAGAGGTATCTTCTTTGACTGGCCTCGGCATGGAGCTGAGCATATTGCTGATGAATTTCCTTACTGCAATCATCTTCGCCTTGGGAGTCTTCGTGCTGGCTCGACAGTTTCTCGCTAAACCGGAATACGTGCTTCTGGCCACATTCTTTGCTGTACTTGGTTCAAGATTTGTTGATACAACTTACTGGGACGGTAGTGCGCGGGGTCCGATTGTTGTTCTTTCGACCCTAGCCGTCTATGCCAGCTTGCGCGCATCCAAGACACACCAGACCTGGCTGCTAGTCCTGGCATTGCTGTTCGGGGTCGGGAGTTTCGCGACCCATCATATGGCTATTCTGCTTGTCCTGTTCGGCATAGGATACGTCCTGGCAGCCTTCCAGATCCAGTATGTTCTGCCCAGAGTCGGACGGCACAAGCTGAAGGTGGCGATTGTCTGGAACCTGGCAATTGGGACGGCCATCGGGATTGTCGTTTTCGGCTACTTTGACTTCTATAATAGCATGGGATTCGTCGGTCTTGAGAAGACCTCCGTGTTCGACTTTGAGCCTCCAGTTCTGTCCATGATCGTCAATTTGGCTGCGAGTTACACAAACCAGATAGGTTTCGTGTTGGTTTTTGCCATTCTAGGTATACCTATCCTCGTGTGCAAATCCTCCCTGAGAGTTGAAATGTTGTTCCCCGTGGCGCTCTTGCTCGCATTCATTCCAATGCTCGGAAACACTCTGTATGTCTCCATGATTCTGGCGCCGTTCATTTCTATACTCGGCGTCGCCGTGATATCCAGGCTTTTCAGACAGTCAAAGCGGAAGCGACTCGTGGCCTTTGCCGTTGTCGCTCTGATGACATCGTCATTGGTCCTGCCGATGTGGTCAACTCAGAGATGGAACGAAAGAGAATACCTGAGCGGCGAAACGATCGAAGTAAGCAATCAGGTCTTCAGTGACGCATCCTACTTGACGAATAGCTACCAATCGGCACCAGCGATCTCGAACGTGTGGGTAATGGCCGCTCAGCTTGGGGCCGTCAGTCAAACGATCTTCCTGGGATCAGGAATCTCGCTGGTGCTGAGCGGTGATATTCGCAACGAGGATATACAACGGAACATCACTTTGTCAAGGAGCGAATTCCCGAGGAACCTCTATGATTGGTTCGAAATGCAGGAGCCACAGAATGTGAATTGGTATGTCCAAAGAATGATGATCTTGGGCATAGGTAGCATCAAGGGTTCCGATGCGGCTCCATATTTCTTGAAACACTCCAATCTCGTGGTCGCGGTGGACAACTCCTGTCCAAACCAGTTTGTCAATCCATATGGCCTGTCGAAGGCTAATTTCCTGTCCGAGCTCGAGAACTCGGTCTCATATCCAGGAAAACTGGAGTTCCAGAGCTACAAAACCTATCAGACCCAGGGGTTATCCTTGTACATCATAAAACTGCCCAGTTGACCCCGTGATACGAGAACTTAGACAAGGTTCAAGCAGGACTTGCTGCAGCAGTGGTTAGTAGAGTCAGTGGCCGAAAGAATCATCCATGGGTTCCCCATTCTATGCATGTTGTCTTCACTCAAGATTCGGACCATGCGCAATGTCTCGTATGTCGGGATGTCTCAATTGATGACACTCCTCTTGAGCCTCGGGACTGTTGCCGTTCTGGCGCGCATTCTGACGCCTAACGATTTTGGGATTGTCGTCATAGGAATGGTCTTGTTGAATTTGTTCTGTAATATCCAGCACTTCGTCGCCCTTCCAGCCGATCATCGCAGATACGTATCGAAACTTGAGCACCTTATCTCTGATTATGAGAGGGATGTCGGCGATGATGGCCTCACGCATCTGGGTGAGATTCTGGATATGCACGATATCTCGATGGACCCTGAGTGCGGATCATTGGAGGAGTTCGTGAAGAGGAGCTCAAGTAACATCAATAATCGGTGTATTCATCAACACGTCTTCGATACTAGATTGACTGCCAGGATGATAGAACAAGTGGGTTTCAGGATCCTCGTGTTGGTCTCACAGTCTCCATATCACATCATCGCTTTGTGCCAGAGACCGGTTTTGCGTATTGAAGATCGAGAACCTGACAAGAGTGGTGCTTCCTAGTGATGTCGAATCCAGATAAGTCTATCACCTCAATGGACGGATTGGGGGCCGGAAGGATGCCCAGAGTTGCAGTTGTCATCTTGAATTGGAATGGGTGGAGAGATACCATCGAGTGTCTGGAATCGCTCGGCAGGATTTCCTATGATCCTTTCGTCATCATCGTGGTGGACAACGGCTCTACGGACGAGTCTATCCAGAAGCTGAGAGATTACTGCAAAGGCCAGGTTGAAGTCCAGTCCCGATTCCCGAACCTCTTGGGAGTCTCCGAATCCAAGCAGATGGTAGAGTACACAAGAGCAGAGACGGAACAATGCTCCGAATCCGGACTTCCAACCCTTGGTTCAAGATCAAACGGGCTTATTGTACTCATTAGGAACGAAAGGAATTTCGGATTCGCCGAGGGCAGCAATATTGGCATCAGATTCGCTCTGTCAACCATAGATCCATCATACATATTGTTGCTCAATAATGATACGGTAGTGGACCCTGCCTTTCTGACGCAAATGGTCCGTGTTGGAGAATCGAATAGTAGAATCGGGATAGTTGGACCAAAGATACTCTATTATGACTTCCGTGGAGAGAGTGACGTGATATGGTACGCCGGCGGAAGAATAGACGTCTGGCGCGAATGGGTGTTCCAGCATATCGGTGTCGGGGAGCGTGACCAAGGTCAGTTTGATGCTCAAGCAGAGACGGAATGGTGTACTGGAGCCGCCTTTCTCATGAAGAAGGAATTGGCCAAGACCGCGCTCCTCAATTCCGCCTACCTCTTCGGTACAGAAGACGTTGAGTACAGCATTAACGCCAGGAAGCACGGGTTCGCTGTCGTCTATGCTCCGACCGCCAAGGTCTGGCATAAGGTGGGAGTCTCACGAGAGAAGGTCGGCAATAGGATCAGGCGGGACATACCGGGATATTTGGGGTTCGTACGAAGGAATTTTTCTACTCACGTCTACTACTGCCAGATGATGCTTTTCCTCGTGGTGGTCTTGCCCAGGTGGGTATTCACTTACGTTGTGAGTGACAGGAGTAGTCGAACTTTCGACAACTTTATCACGGGGGTCAGAAAGCTGACGAAGTCATTCATCCGGAGATAGCTACTGGGATTGTTCGACGGAATCGACACCTCACGCTTCATGTCACACTTGTGTGGCAATTAGGGCTGGTTCTCGACGGTCCTGGAATGGCATGCCGCCTTCACCTATCTGACAAGGATTATCTATGCAGACCGCATCATCGGCAGACTGCCAAAGAGCGCCGGGATAAGATTCGTATGGGAATCAGGTTGAGACTGTCCAGATTTGGAACTATGGCCTCTGTATCACTTGCAATCATATCAGTCGCCGCCTTCCTTACCAGGCTGTTGCCACTTTCGATGAGCCCCTTCCCGTTCAACAACGACTCCCTGACTGAATGTCGACTCGCAAATAACATACTCAACACACATCACCTAGAGTTCTCCTCAAGCGCGCCATGGTACGGGACTCATAGCGGTGCTATCCCGATACTGAACGTGATCTTGGCTTACATGTCGAGTGCGTTGGGAGTCACTCCTCTCCAGTGCGCCCAGGTTCTAGATGCTGTGGTCATTGTATTGACCGTTGGGTCCCTTTTCCTGGTTGTCAGGTTGATATCGGGGACTCTAAGAGGAGCCGTCGCCACTGGACTCTCCGCTGTGCTGTTGGGAACGTTTGTTTTCACTACTGGGTCCGCTTGGAAGGAGATGCTGGGCATCAGTCTGATGACCTTTGCACTCCTTGCGTATGTCCGTAGGGAAAGGATGGAGTTGCGGGTTCTTATGTTCGTTATTCTCATGATGATGCCGTTTGTCCACCACCTGGTAGCTGCGGTCACTATGCTCACTTTCACATACTTGCTCACATGGAGCTGGTATTTCGCGCTTGCAAACGGCAGCTCGAAGAAACGGCTAATGGAAGACACTCTCACGATCTTGCCTCCTACTGTTTGGATGGGCGTGTACTACGTGTCAATTGGATTCGACAAAGCGTCGATTATCTCCTCTCCTGTCAAGATGTCCCTTTTGTTTATATCATTTGGATTGATTAGCACTGTCACCGTCATGATCCTATCCTTGAAGAGGCATTACCGCTGGACCTTCGCTCCTTTTGTCGGCATGGGGCTTTTTGCACTCTTTGTCCTCGATTATTTTGGATTCATTTTCCCCTATTCATCGTCGGCTCCTGCCGTGTATTTGGTGCTGGGTGCCGCCTTCGCTTTCCTGGTCGCCTTGGCCTGGTATGGATCCGAGGTCATCCTGGAGAGGAAGCCGCTGTACCGCGCAATCCAAGTTGCACTCCTCGTTTCGCCTATATCCATTATCGGATTCGGCATCTTGGACGGGTTCTCCATCTCTTCCCACCAGATCGTCTATCGCACCTTTGATTTCCTTGACATTTTCATCTTCATCGGCATAGGGATGGGCATCGTGTACCTATATGAGAATCATCGCAAAGCTTACAGAATCCTCGGGGCTGTTATGATATTGGCACTTCTCGCTTCCTTCCCTTTCGCCTACATGAGCCAGGATCTTCTCGGTGTGCGGCATGATACCCAGGCTTACGAAGTTGACGCAACAACGTGGATAGCCGAGCACTCAAGTTCTTCGTGGCTGGCTTCCGATGAGCGACTATGCTACATAGGCCAGAGCATGGCAGGTTTGCCTACGCACGCATTCTTGCCAGGGGACTTGAGAGACAACATTTCTCTCTCGCCTCAAGTCTTTTGCCTTGTGGAGGACAGCTGGATGAGCCGTGGAGTCAACGACTATCCAAACGGGAAGGTCGTGTTGCCAGAGAGCAACTACACATTCAAGATTGAGGCAGCCAACGTCTTCTACATCGGAGGCCCTAGCGGCGATCGCGCGGTCGTGTTCTTTACCTCCTACATGGGCGAGCGTACTGTCTATAGTTTGAATCGCTGACAGCTCTCGGAGGATTATCATTGGTCTCTTCCTGGACTGGTAATCCCAAGACGCACGATTCCATCTCTGGGTCCCTGCTATCATCTCGTGCATGCGTTTCACGGGCGCCCTCATTGCTCCGCAAAGAACAAATGGTGAGTGACCATATATTGAGGGATAACATATGGTGCGCCTATCCGGGATTGGTTGGCTCGTATGCGTCGGCGGATAATAGCAATCGTTGGAGCTCGCGGAATTGCGAACTACGGTGGATTTGAAACTGTCGTTGCTGAGCTGGCACCTAGACTTCAAGGCAATGGTTACGAAGTTGTCTGCAGCGCCCGAATGTCCGGGACAAGCGTGGAAGATGAGGTGTTCAAAGGCGTTAGGGTCATCCATTTTCCGTTCAGGTTTCCAAGGAGCAACAGAACTGGGAGGCTTCTTGAGGTCCTCTATGATTGGTACTTCTTAGTTAGATGTTCTCTTTTTCTGAGATGTGATGTCGTTTACTGTTTGGGCATTGCCGGAGGTCCGATTCTGCTCCTCGCTAGGAGTTGTGGTGCAGCGACCGTCGTCAACCTGGATGGACTTGAATGGAAACGGCCGAAGTTCAAGATGGTTGAGAGGATTTACATCAGAATCGCATTCCTGTCCTCCTGCATCTTTTCGGATAGACTGATCTTGGATAACAGGAAGCTGATGGATTTCATTCCAGAATCTGTGAAGCCGAAGGCTGTCTTCATACCTTATGGTGTATCGCCACGGGATCGTCTTCATTGGGACCCGTCATTGCCTGCAAAGTATGTGTCTGGCCGCAGTGTGAACATCACGTCGAATGGTTTCTGGCTCGTGGTCGCTCGATTGGAACCAGATAACAATATTCATACAATCATAGAGGCGTATTCCAGGAGCAAATCAAGGAAGCCCATGATTGTTGTTGGCAGTTTTTCTTCGCTTACCTACGAGGAATCTGTCACATCGATCGTTTCTGCTATGCCCGCAGGTAAGGAAGTTGTTTTCCTGGGCTCAGTGTTTGATCAGGTGCATCTTACGATGCTGCGATGCAATTGCTTCGCGTATATCCATGGCCATTCGGTTGGAGGCACAAATCCTTCTCTGCTCGAGGCGATGAGTTGGGGAAACATGATTCTCGCTCACGACAACGTTTTCAACCGAGATGTCAGCGAAGGGAACGCACTCTTCTTCAGAGGCGTAGATGATTTGGCGAACGAGATGGATTTGGTGGATCAGGCTCCTGAGCGCTACACACACCTTGGAACGAAGGTTGATGAGATAGCACGTACAAGGTATCGGTGGGACGATGTCGCCTCCGCCTATGACGACTTGTTCAAGAACCTGTAACCTGTGGTTCTCATCTTACATGGCCTTTATCGTATTCAAGTATTCAGCTATGTGTATCTCAGGCCTGAACTTTGTTTCATAGGTAGTTCTGGCTTTCCCTCTTCTGGCTTCCAATTTGTTCCTTTCATCCCAGAACCTGACCAATAGATCCGCGAGTTCATGCACGTCTCCCGCTGGGAAGGTCTCGGAGCCGGAGTCGGCCGTGACCATCTCGGGCAGTCCACCAATGTCGGAAGCGATTACAGGCACTCCCAGTGAGAGCGCTTCGACAGCCGTTGATGGAGCGTTTTCATACCATATGGACGGAACAACCTGCGCGACTGCATCCTTTCTGATGTTCTCGACAGCATCTCTGCTAAGATAGCCTGGAATTTGCAGACGATTGGTCAGCTTCCATTGTTCCGCCTGTCTTCGAAGGCTCTCTTTCATGGATCCCTCACCGATGATGTGTAGTTTGAACCCCTGTCTGTCTTTGCTCTCCACGAAAGCGTCGAAGAGTGTCTGGATCCCCTTGTGTCTCTCCAGAAGCCCGAGATAGACAATCGAGTCCTGGACTGAATCGCTCCTTGTGTATCTATCAGCCAAATCGGGCACGAAAAGCCTGAGGACTCTGTGAACGACTACTCCCTCGGTTCGGAACCTATTAGCCATGAACTGGCTGGGGGCAAGAAGCTTGAGCCCCTCATCATAGCGTAGTACTCTTCTTTTGCCAACCCTCCAAAGATGTGGAGGCTTTCCCCACTTCATGCAACATATGGTGCACCATCGTGGGTCGTTGCAGGGGGACAGGTCTGGCTTTAACAGGTTCGATCTCGGGCAGATTGGAGTATAGTCGTGGTTCGTGTATAGTGAGATCCGACCAGGGAAACTGTAAGGTCTGCCGATGAACCCTCTGGTGTTATGCCAATGGACGACATCGGGTAGCAAATCCTTGACGAGAGAATCCAGTTTTCTCTTTGCTCCTCCCCACCTTCCAAAGGTGAGCGCCAATAGAGGATCAAGCCTGCCGGTTGAAGAAACAAATGGGTGCCTCACTGGACCATTGTCATCAATCGCCGACGGAGGTGCTTTCTTCGGTTTGCGTAGCATCTGGTATGCTGTCGGATTGTACATGACATGCACATCGTGCCCTCGTTTGATGAGCTCCTCCGAGAGGTACTTGACGAAGATAGCATCCCCTCCGAGGTGCTGAGGAGGGTAATGCGTCGACACCATCAGGAATCTGTGAGTCTCCATCTCATGAACAACCTTGCCAGTATGAATCAAGGCCAGCGTTTATTTCTCTTTGCATGCCATCGTTATGTAACAAGTCGGGTGATGAGGAAATCAAGGCGGTTGCGCCCTGGCCTCCCAACACTACATGTAACGACGGAATCTTAATGGAGGAAACCCTGTGAAGGAGGTGATGCCAGTCAATGGTGTCGCGTCAAGCATGGAGTCGTACCTTCGAGTCAACCTAGACTATCCCAGGCACAGCGGCAGAACGTGCCCGACACGTGGGAAGATACAAGATTCCCGAATGGGCGCGGTGTTCGAAAGCGAGTGCGGATGGCGTCTTGATAGGCGCATCAACGCCAGCATCAACCTGCTGCAGACAGCCGTCTTCAAGAGATCGGAGGTGGCAGGGGGCTTATGGTTTGGCCCCGGCGCGTTCCAGCATGACGTGATGATGATCCTATACGAGCCAGAGATGGCCGCACGGTCGGAGCCGAATGGAACGAGTTGCATCGGAGAGGTGACCTGAGCGTCATCACCCGATAATGCAACAGAACCGCATGTCATCACAGAAGTAGATCGACCGCAACAACAAACATGCAGACCGCTATCTGTAGGCCCCAGATTAGGTACACCAGCTCCTTCTCGTTGAGCCTCATGCTCTTCATATGGAAATGTGTAACTGATTCTATTCTACCATGATACTCGAGAAATCCATTGCTCGATCTTGAGGCGTAGTTCTCGCCCTGAAAATGCCCCCTTACTTTCAGCACGAACTCCGCGATCATAGGTAGGAATATGAATGCTGTCTGAACATGTAGGTTCGAAAGAATGCCTGCGACTGCGATTGTTGCACCCATGAACAACATCATGGTGTCCCCCGGGAACACCTTTGCCGGGAACTTGTTGAACCAAAGAAATGCCGTCAGGGCTCCGACTAGCGGGACGAGGAGATAGGCTCCATCTAGCCTCTGGTGGAGGAAGCAGAGCCCGATCAAGGTCAAGGACATGATAATGCCTAGTCCAGTTCCAAGTCCGTTAAATCCTTCTAGCATGTTTGCTGCATTCGCTGCGCATGTGACCGCGAAAGCCGCCACAAGCATCATCCAAGGTCCAAAATTGAGTTCCATCACATGAGGAATGACGACATGCGAATCTGCGACCGCGCCGAACGGAAGTGCGAGCACGAACGGCAGGAGCGCCTTGTGCCTCTGTCTAAGATTGAACATATCATCCATCATGCCGACGAAGGCCGCACCAAGTGCTGCAGAAAGTGATACATTGAGTAGATTGGTGTTCGTAATACCGTTGAGTCCAACGAGCACGCTCACCCCGGCAAAGAACCCGACGACGACTGCTATTCCTCCCATCTCGGCGACCTCAGGTTTCCCGGGCTTGTTGAGGTCCTTTCCCATAATGCCCCTGGACTTCAGCCTGGGAATTAGCCATGGGATGATGACGAATGTCATCCCCAAGGCCACTACGAAACCCGCGAAGAATTCGATGCCGTATGTCGTCGGGCTAGACCCCTGCGTGCATCGTCGAGGCATATTATTACCTTTGCAGGGGGTATGCTCACATGTGTACAGTCATGGAATGCCAGCAAGTCAGCATCGGAACCGGAACCTGGCCGAGTCAACCGTCAGGCCTGTCGACAATCGCCTTCCCCGACTCCAGATGGACTCTGAAGGTCGAGTGCCTTGCTAGTTCGCGGTCGTGCGTTGCCAACACTATCGTCGTGCCGAACTCCTTCCTGACTCGGTCGAACATCTCCATGACGTTTCCCGTGTTCTCCGCATCGAGGTTGCCGGTCGGTTCGTCCGCAAGGATGATCGTCGGCTCGTTCCTCCGTGCAGAAGACATATTCCGCTCTCCTCAGGGTAATCCATTGCATGAGCTGTATGTCCTGCCGGAACGGTGAGGGCCGATCCTGGGGATGGAACGCAAGTCCGTGCATAGTGCACACGGCCGGGCATGGGGAAAGAGCGTGCAGGCGAACCCGCTGGTTGCGTCGTGTGCGTGGACTATGTCGTACTTCCCTCTTCTGAGCTCTCTGACCACGAACGGTATCATGGTGAGCTTAGTCGTGAATCTGCGGGATATTGACGGTACCCTGACGACACGGACGCCTTGGACATTCGCACTTCTTGGTGCATCGTATGTGCAAGGCACAATGACGGTGACCTTGATGCCTCTTTCAGACATCCTCTTCGCGATCTCATACACGTGCGTTTCGATGCCGCCAATGACAGGCGGCAGGATCTTAGGACCGACCATGAGGACCTTGCATTCCCGCATAGAACCCGAGGCGTCTGTCACATGATCGATCCTGCCAGGAACCAGTGCCCACTGCGAAATCTATTCTGGTCGATCAAACTTAAGATTGTTACTGCGATACAACCCTTCCCTGCTGTGCCTCGCTTGTCTTCTCGCTGGTCCAGTTGGATCGTCTCGGGGAATGCCACTGAGCCTCGCCAAGGCTCTACTGAAGCGCTTCTCGATACCACTCATAGAGGTGCTTGTTTCTGTAGGGCACGGAGAGCCGTCCAGTCTCTACTTCTTTGAATGCAGCCTCGCCCATCCGTTTCCGCAATGCACCATCCTCGATCAATCTGATTAGCGATGCTTCCAGAGAGTCTACGATCGGACTGAAAAGCCTCTCGTCCAGAACAGCCTCGCGATATCTCGCCACGCTATCAGGCGTTCTCAGCCTATCCCTTTCAAAGGAAGTTATGGGGGCATGCACAAGCAGTCCGGTCTCTTCATTCCTGACGATCTCTGGAAGGGCGAACATGTCGGTCGTGACAGTGGGCAGTCTATTCGCCATGGCCTCCAGAACTACATATCCGAAAGTGTCCATGTACGATGGCATACAGAAGATATCGGACTTGGCAAAACACTCCTTCCAAAGGAAATCCTTGGGGATTCTGGAGTAGAAGGTGACTCCCGGCTCCTTCCTGAGAATCTCCGAAAACGAATTGAAGTACGATTCGTGGTGTTTGGGCGCCCCTGTCACAAGGACAAGATTGACATCGAACCTCTGTCTCAGGCGTCTGTAGGCATAGAAGAGCTCTCGCCCGCCCTTATCGAAGAAGTGATTGCCCACGAATAGTATCCTCGCGGGTTCATCACTATCCCTCTTCTGGGGGTTTCTAAGCAAGTACTTGGATGGCACGACTGGCGGGAGAACGCCTGTCTTGACTGCTATCGACCCGAAATCCTTCCCGAGCCCGAGCTTCAGAGAGTTAAGGGACGCCTCTGAGTGGGTCAGGATTCTCCGGCATTTCGGCCCTGCCAGAAGACGGATGAGCGAGTTGCGCATGGTTGGCCTGGTGTACCATGTGTCGTCGAACGAGAAGATCGCTGAAGCATATTCTATGCTTCCAATCATCCATGGTCTGTTCGTTATTGGCACTACTGCTCCGTCCACGTGAACCAAGTCGCATCGAGCTAGCACGGGGACTCTCCTTGGGCTTCCTATGAATTGGAAGAATCGTCCCACCATGTTCACGCCAAGCCTTCTCATCGGTTGGTATACCGGGGGAGTCGAGAAAGCCTCGAAAATTGACGGATCTCTGTTGGCGGAGAAGCGTACTCCTTTCGGTGGCTCAAGGTACATCGATTCGTGACTCGGGTGAGCAGGACCGTAGTAGAATATGCTCGGACCAACAGCCTCGTCATCGCTTGAGGTGGACGGATTGGAATTTCCGCAAACGGGTTTCATGTCATCGGTCATTCCGTTGTGCGTATCTGCCTTAGACATAATTATGTTCGCCGGCGAAGAGCTTCGTGAAGCGGCCTTCTTTCTGTGTTTGTCCTTTGTCGGGTGTCTAAGTGAGCAGCACTACCGCGACCGGCGGCTCAAGGCAGCCCTGAAAGCTTACCTAGAACACTCAGGCATCAGGAGACAGCTATACGAAGAAGTGCTCGGGAGCGAGATGAGGATGAGGGATATGGATCTGGGAGTGCGTTTCTCGTCTCGTCTCCGAAACTCGCTCCTCATCTATAAGTCAGCCTCAGAACCGGAACCTGGCCGAGTCAACCGTCAGGCCTGTCGACAATCGCCTTCCCCGACTCCAGATGGACTCTGAAGGTCGAGTGCCTTGCTAGTTCGCGGTCGTGCGTTGCCAACACTATCGTCGTGCCGAACTCCTTCCTGACTCGGTCGAACATCTCCATGACGTTTCCCGTGTTCTCCGCATCGAGGTTGCCGGTCGGTTCGTCCGCAAGAATGATCCTCGGCTCGTTCATCATCGCCCTCGCAATCGCGGCTCGTTGCGCCTCACCGCCACTGATCTTGTTCGCAGTCTCCTTCGCGATATGCTTGATGTCAAATTTCTCGATGAGCTTGTCGACTCTGCCGCCGTCCTTCTTCCCCGAGAACCTGAGCGGGAGCGCAACATTTTCCCTGACTGTAAGGTCCATGAGGAGGTTGTAGTCCTGGAAGACGAACCCGATCTTGGCGAGTCGGAGCTTGGCCAAATCGTCCTCCGACAGATCCATGATGTCCTGACCGTCAACGACCACATTGCCGGATGTCGGCCGGTCCAGGCCGCCTAGTATGTTGAGGAGAGTCGTCTTTCCGCATCCGGATTTCCCGAAGATCATAACGAACTCTCCCTCGGCCGCTGAGAAGGAGACCCCGTCCAGGACCGCGCTTCTTCCGTTGAACTTCTTCACGAGGTCTCTGACCTCGATGACGCTCTCGCCCATGGCATCCAACCCCACGGAGCCGGACGCTATTAATCGTTTTCGATGTTGGCACTTCGCTTGCGAACCCATATAGCCCTGCATCCACTATCTCTCATTGGAGAGGGTAGGATCCTCAAGCTCGGCATAATGATCAGTCTCAAGGATTACATGACGATCAACGTTCCGAGGGTGGACTTCTCGGAGCTCCTCCTG
>Ga0315286_10002219_pt1 | contig 18090 bp, 14 predicted proteins | sample YL17G10_0_MG_FD_205038 | JGI IMG/M metagenome (GOLD analysis project Ga0315286, IMG submission 205038) | Sediment microbial communities from Yellowstone Lake, YNP, Wyoming, USA - YL17G10_0 | ecosystem: Environmental > Aquatic > Freshwater > Lake > Sediment | place: USA: Wyoming | collected...
GATCGATTGCCGGGGAGGTCAATAAAGGTCTGAGCAGATACGTTTTCGTATGAATACAGCCTGCCTCAAGAACAGGGGGAAATCCCTCACAACTCAGGAACTGGTAGGATAAGCGAAGGGAATTGACTATGAGTTTCTGTGTTCCAACATCTTGGTTGGTCTTGCCCATGATCATGGTCAACGAATTCTTGTCTCCGGCAGGATTTCCGTAATAGATCCAATTTTGGACATATGAAAAGGAACTGAACAAAATGATGGTGCAGGTCGCATAAATTGAACTTCTGATGAGAATGAACCTGGCATCCGTTCTCATTTTCCTTAACATGCCAATAAAAAGCCCGATATAACCCGGCAGGGCAAACAATGCATACTGTTTGGTACCGACGGACAATGCAAAACTTAATATTGAAAATACCAGGAAAGGTCGATCAGGTTTATGCATAAAACGAACCAGGAAATAGAATGCCATGATCAGGAAGCATGCCACCACAAGATCATTTTGTGAAGTGACCGACTCAAACAGTACGATCGGGAAGGTCAGGAAGAACAAACCGGCAAGTAAACTGGATTTCCTTGAATAGCCCAATTCCTTTCCGAGGGAATAGATGGTGATCGCGGTCAGGATGGCAGCAAAAAATTGCACATAACCGACCAGCTTCTCCGAGCGAAGGAAGGTCACGCTCCAGGTCATCAGCAGGCTGCTGATAACCGGAAAAATATTGCCGATGTTGTTGAAACCGTTATAAGGTTTTAATGAACCCTGTTGCAGCCAGTATCCTATCCGGGAAAGGTGATTGAGAAGGCTGTCTGTGGTGTTTTGAGGGAATCTGACTTGAAGATAAGCAAGGAAGAGGTAAACAAGCACGATCAAACTGAGGAAAATGGACGCGCCGATGTTTCTGCGGACTTGAACGATCGCTCCTTGAAACATTGCTTTAAAATTGGTGAATGCGATTACCGGAAATCCAACCTTGTATCGGGAAATAAGCATCAACGTGACAGCCAGGATGATCGCCTGCAGGAATAAAATAAATATCGGTTTATTCAGGAAGTTAAAAAAACCTGCCAGTTCCAGGTTGAATATCAGGTACGCGCAGCCGGAAAGAAAAATGGCAAGCAATTTCTCGGATGGCTGAAATTCCTTTACTAAATTCAGACCCATGAACAGGAATAAACAAAGGAATACGACTGAAACCAGGAATAACACCATCAGGACCTCATACCCAATGACTGTGGATTTCCCCCCAATAATATGCTTGAATTCCAAAAAGATGAGTCAGATTCTGTCAACGGGGTAATACTCCGCACACAGGACTTGGATGGTTCACCTGAATGATTATACCTTTCACGAAGAGTTTACGGAAAAATGGCTGTGCGATCTTTCGAGCTGTTGGAGACCTGGATCTTCCCAAAAAAGTCCTCGCGGAGAAACGACCTGATCATCAAAAAATCCCACATCGATTGCTGATGTGGGATGGCTTGTTACACAGTTTTGGGTTTACCACTTGTGTCTGCTTCCTCGGGAGAAATTGAAGACAAGCAAAAGAACTACGACGCCCAGCAAGGTCACCAGCGATGTCTTTAAATTTACCGCCGCATTGATCGTAGGCACATGAAAATATGGAGTTAGAAAATAACCAGCCAGGAAAACCCCGATGAGACCCACAATGATATTAAAGACCAGGCTCCCGCGATTATGGAATAGGTCGGTCACTATCCAGGCTACAACGATCGCTCCTAAAGAATAGATCAGAATATTCAACATTCTTGACCTCCACGGTAGATGCAATCCAATGATTGGTCATATTATACGGTTTTCAAGTTCGATAAACAATAGCTAGTGATGTTCAAGATTAATGGATTGTCTGGCAATTCTAACCTCCCTGTCCTTTTTCATGTATATCAAGAGGCTTCTGGACATTGTGTCACTGGATCCAATCCAGGATGCGGTGCCACGCGCCGATCATTGGCAGGAACCAGGGTTTCCCGTTGTACAATCCGAGAGGAGCAGTGGGGAAGCTGTACCTGGCGTAGGGCAGATCTTCAACTGTCCCATCCAGGAGGGCGTCGCCAATCCGCATCCCCAGGTGTGTTCCGAGTGCCACACCATGTCCAGCAAAACCAAGTATATACGTGATCCCATCCATCATCCCGGCATGCGGCATCAGGTCGAATGAAAAATCCAAGGTGCCGCCCCAGGCATATTCGACTTCCACCTCTTTCAATTGCGGGAAAATATGGATCATTTCTCTACGCAGGATCCTGGCGCTTTCGCGAATGGTCGTCGCTGTTTCCGGGAAGAAGGCTGCCCGACCTCCGAAGATCAGGCGCTTGTCTGCGGATAATCGGAAGTAGTTAAGATAATGCCGGTAGTCGAAGATCATGCGGTTGTGCGGGCTGATCTGGTGCGCCAGTTCAGCGGATAATGGTTGCGTGGCAATGATGTATGAACCGATCGGGATGATTCGGCGCTGCAGCCGGGGTGTGGCAGAGGAGGTGTAACCGCCGCTGGTCACCAGTACCTGTCCGGATTCCAATTCACCGCGATCTGTCATCAGCCGGAAACCACTCGAAGTGGTTTCAACTTGGTTTACTTGTGCCCGCGCGCATAGAACTGCACCTGCTTTTCCAGCTGCTCTTGCCAGACCACAGACATATTGAGCCGGGTTCAAACCTGCGCTGTGTTCATCCACCATACCGCCCTGGTACAGCTCCGAGCCGATTTCCGTGGACAATTCATTTCGGGCAACCAGGCGGGTTTTGTGGTTGAAATGCTGTGCCAGCCATTCCGACTCCCGCTGCATCGCCTCATAATGGGCGGGTTTGTTAGCCAGGAGCAGGTGACCGGTGTACTGAAATCCACATTCAATTCCTTCCTGTTTGATGATCTGCTCCAGGGTTTTGACCGAAGCAACCGCATCTTCAAATAATTGCTGAGTGAGTTCGCTGCCATACCTGGCTTCGACTGTCCTGGCATCCAGTTTGAGCCCTGTCAGTGCCATGCCTCCATTCCGGGAGCTTGCCCCCCAACCCGGGCTGTTCTTTTCCAGCACGACCACTTTTGTGCCTCGTTTCGCCAGCTGGCGGGCTGCAGCCAGCCCGGGAATGCCGGCGCCGATCACAGCCACGTCCACATGGCTGGGTAGTTCTGCCAGGTTCTCCTCGGAAGGCATCTCTGTGGTGGTTTGCCAGTAAACTTTTTCCTTTATATCCATTTCAGCTCCTCCTCTATGAAAGCATGCCCTGGATCAACTTCATTATACATACCGTTTGCTGAAACGTCCCATATCAGCACGCCCACCTGTGCCATAACCTGGATAATTGATGAAAGGTCTAAAAGGTTATAATAGATAAATCTGTACATATTATTATTGGTCGATGGGCTCAAACTGGTTGCATCGAATGACTATTGAAGGATGATTTCATGAAAAAGGATAACGATCTCCCTGCTGAAAAATTGGAAGTAACAACCCGCCTGGGAAAATATCAACCTCTCATCGAGACCGCCTGGTCGGACTTAAAAAGAGGGCACATCCTTGAACGTATCCAGGCACACGACCATACCGTCTGGCAGCCGGAACCGGTTGAGATATCCAACCGCCTTGGGTGGCTGGATATCGCTGAACGTATGCAGGCTGCCGTTCCTGATATTAATAACCTTGTTGACCAGTTGCGCCAGGCAGGTTTCCGGCAGGTCGTCCTACTGGGCATGGGTGGTTCCAGCCTGGCTCCTGAAGTTTTTCGCAAGGCATTTGGACAGAAGGAAGGGTACCTCGACCTGGTTGTATTGGACAGCACCGATCCAGCTGCGATCCTCGACCTCGACCGCAACCTGGACCTGGCTCGTACGATCTTCATTGTCTCAACCAAGTCCGGGACGACTCCGGAAACGCTATCTTTCTTCAAACATTTTTATAACCGCCTTTGTAACAGGTTCGGTGAGACAAAAGCTGGGGGACACTTTATTGCCATCACCGATCCAGGCAGTCCTCTGGTCGATCTGGCAGAACGCTGCCACTTCCGCACCACGATTCTCGCCGATGTCAACATCGGTGGACGCTATTCAGCCCTGTCCCAATTCGGTCTGCTGCCGGCTGCCCTGGTGGGTGTCGACCTGAAAGAACTGCTGGCGAGAGCGATCCGCATGACGGATGCCTGCAAAAAGGAAGGTTCTCCCGGTGGATGGCTGGGTGTTATCCTGGCGGAAATGGCAAAAGCAGGCAGGGATAAGGTCACCTTCATAATTTCCCGGTCAATCGCCAGTTTTGGCAACTGGATCGAGCAATTGATCGCCGAAAGCACCGGAAAGTCCGGTCGGGGCATCCTGCCGGTGGTGGGGGAGACACCAGGTCCGGTCGATGAATATGGAGCGGATCGCTTTTTCGTGAACATCTGCCTGGATGACGATCATTCCAATGACCTCGTCGTTGATGCATTAATGAATGCCGGTCACCCAGTCCTGGTCATCAAACTGGAGGATGTCTATGACCTGGGTGGTCAATTCTACTTATGGGAGCTGGCTACGGCAGTCGCCGGATACAGCCTGGGCATCCAACCTTTCGACCAGCCCAATGTGGAGGCGGCCAAGATCCTGGCTCGTAAGATGATCGCTGAATTCGCTAGGAAAGGGGTCCTACCTGCAGTACATCCCGCACCTATGACGCCCACCTCCCTGCAATCATTCTTGGGATCAGCCTTGCCGGGTGCCTATATCGCCATCCAGGCTTATGTCGCGGCATCTCCTGCCATGGACAAAGCTTTGCTGGCTTTGTGCCTTAAGTTAAGGGAGCGCACACATCTGGCAATCACGGTCGGCTATGGTCCGCGTTTCCTGCACTCGACCGGTCAATTGCATAAGGGTGATGCTGGCAAAGGGCTTTTTATCCAATTCATCTCGCATCCCATTCAGGATGTGCTCATCCCGGATGTTGCCGGGCATCCGGGTGGAGGTCTGACTTTTGGGACGCTCAAGACTGCCCAGGCATTGGGTGACCAGCAGGCACTCCAGGAGGCAGGACGCAAAGTCATTCTGTTCAATTTGGGAAGCGTGAAACTATCCCATCAATTGGAGCGTTTCACTGCTAGTCTGTGATTTTCGTACCCGGCATTTGCTTTTGATATTCAAATCTATGGCGTATTTGGTGATTATTAACACTGGCAGCCTTTAGTTAGTTTATTAGCTGACCAGATCAAGAACGAACCCCGGGCTTTTCAGGTAAATTAAACTGGTTTATTACTCCTGCAGTTGGTTGTTGGCGCGCCAACCCATAAAACCCTGCAGAATTATTGATTAAAATTTTTTTAGTTAAAAATATTTCGTTTCTTGAACGGCATGGAAAGCATCCGCTTCATCATCCTGCCAGTACTCATATAGATGATCCGTTGACCGGTTTTCTGATTGGCGAGAATCCTATCTGCCAACCATGGGGTCACCACTTCAACGCGCTCAGCCAGCATGTTGAAAATGTGCTTGGTTCGTTCCCATTCCTCAGGTTTGTCTGCAAACTGCCCTTTTATCAATTCGGTAGCGACCATGCCAGGTCGGATGGCTCCGATAATGAGAGGAGTACCTTTGGTTTCGTTCACTAGGCAGTCTGTAAAATAAGTCAGGGCATACTTGGAGGTGCCGTAGAGGGTCAGACCATTGTGCTTTCGGCCATCACTACCCATGCCTTCCATGTTGTACAGGCTTCCATGACCCTGCTTCAGCATACCCTCCAAAGCGGTCTTCGAACCGTAGATAACACCCAGCACGTTCGTCTCGATGACTTCTTTTGCCTGCTGTGCTGCCACCTTCCAGACAAGCTGTTGTGGACCACTCTGGCCGGCATTATTGATCCACACATCTATTTTGCCAAAGGAAGAAACGACTGCATCCCATAGAGTTTTCACTTGCTGAGGTTGGCACATATCGCAAATTTGACCAAGAATGGAGGCAGGATCGTGTTTTTTAGATAGGCTGGTAACTGCCTTATCCACCGTTTCTTGGTTGCGTCCACTGATCGTTACAGAACAGCCGCGCTCTAGGAACGCGTCCGCCAAGCCGTATCCGATACCACGAGTGCTGCCAGTGATCACGATTTGTTTTAATGAATAATTCTTTTCCATGTTGTAACTTTCCTTCTGCATTGAAAAAACGTGTATTATTCTATATTTTAGCATGAAGATTACTTTGAAAACTTCAGCTAAATGAGTCTTTTAATAATTATTCAAACTTCTATCCGCTGAAAAATGGGAGAAGCTTGTACCTTTTCCAATCTGCAATATAATTAATGGTAGCTCAGATATTATTTGTTGGATAAACAGGAGGTTTATATGACTGGTTATGTTGGACCGATCGAAGATCAAACCCTGAAAAACACATATTTTCGCCAGGTGTTATTCACTGGCAAAAACACTCAACTCGTTTTGATGTGTCTCGAACCCGGTGAAGAGATCGGCAACGAAGTCCACGAACATGTCGATCAGTTCTTTCGCATCGAGCAGGGGACTGCCAGGTTCGTTTTTAATGGCAAGGAAGAACATAAGGTACATGCCAATGAAGCCGTTGTCGTGCCGGCAGGCACACACCACAATGTGATCAACACCTCAAAAACAGCCCAATTGAAGCTCTATACCTTATATTCACCCCCCAACCATCCGGATGGCACCATCCATAAGACGAAAGCGGACGCAGAAGCTGCCGAAGCTGCAGAACATCACTGATCCATCCGTTTAATTCCTTCCCCGCTACCGTCCTCTTCAAGACAGGGTGAGTTGTAATCCCACCATTTCCTACCACCATTATATCCGGTGGCAAGGCTGGAATAAATTCAGGCACCCGATCTATTTGAACCGATCGGGTGCCTGTTTATCGTAATAATTGGGCAGTTTGGCTTATCCGACTTCCTCCACACCCAGCGGATAATTGGACATGGTCTCACAGCCGGTTTTGGTGATCAATATGGCATTTTCATAGCGGAAACCGATCTGCTCTTCCGGGCAGGCGTACTGCAGGGCACAGATCAGCATCTCGTTTGGTTCATAACGGTGGTCCGGGTTGGTCCAGTAGGCAAATGGTCCGTTGTTGGGACCGATGCGCCATTCATCACCCAGCATGCCAATGCCATGTTCGAAACCCGGCACCATGTATTCAGCAAAGCCGCGCTCTTCGCAAAAATCGAGCATCTCGTCCGCGATCGAGGAAGGTGAGACGCCGGCTTTATAGGTCTGCAGAACCAGGCTGACCAGATCTACAAAATTGCGGGCATGCCAGCGCTGGCGGGAAGTGGTGGGAGCCAGCAGGTAATTATGGGTATGGTCACCCAGCCCAAGTTTAAAAGTGGCGTGCAGATCGACCATCAGGGGTTCTCCCTCCTGAAGTCTGCGTGTTGTGGGAGGGGTGCAAGCTCCGCCCATCAGCCCGGTGCGGTAACCACTGGCGATCTCATTACCGCCGGTGAACGACCATTCCCACACACTGCCGGCTGAACGCATGCCCATCGCCGCGATCCCGGCGATCTCTGTCTCGGTGTATTTCCTGAAACCTCCGTCACGGATTGCCTCGAAGACTGCCACATGCCCGGCGTCGGTGATCTCACCAGCTTTGCGGAACCGGTTGATCGTACCTGCATCCTTGATCACAGAAAGATTGTCAATGATATCCAATGCATTAACCAGTTTACAGCTGCTCAGCGCTTCTTCAAAAGCCTGAAACTCGTAATGGGTCAGGTTGCCTTCTGGCAGGTAATTGGACATTCCGGCTTCTACTCCGACCAGACCTTTGCCGCCTTTGAGGTGATCCTTGATCTTGTCGGAGATGGCTGTGATCTGGTCCTGGCCTCCCATTGGGGCGAAACCCAGCACGTGGTCAGCATCCAGCCAGGAGTCATCTGCAACACGGGCGGCATCGATGACGAAGGTGAAGACCGTTGGCAACCCATCGGCAGGGATCACGATGAAACTGCGCCATGGGCAGAAGGCGTCCGTTGTCCACGAAAGGGTGCGCAGGCGTGAACCCAGGTATACATCCAGACCCGCTTCCGCCATTTGTTCTTGGATTTCCCGAATCCGTCCGGGAAAATCAATGAAATATGGATCAGTTGTCATGGTTAATACTCGCAGGGGATCTCAGACAGGATCTTGTTGAAGCGATCCACGATGGAAGCCAGGCTGAGGGCTTTAACCATGTTGCCTTTTAGTCGTAATTTCCCATTCATCAAGGCTGAGCGTGAGCCGATCTCTGCCCGTGAGATTTTGGCAAAGACTTCATAATCACCGCTGATGATGAATTCCACCTGCGGGAAGGGTTCCTGCCGGACGGAAATTTCTGTGAATGTGCCATTTTCGATCCGGTAATATAATGCGCGCTCCTGACCATCCGGGCAGTTATGATAAATGGTCAGCATGGAGGATGTAAGGTTTTTCATCTGTTCTGGTGTGAGTTGACTGCGCAGGCGCCCGGCTGCCTCGGCAGTCCACTCGGGGCTGAGATACTTGATTGCAGGCATTTTAATTCTCCTTTTGGGATAGTCCGATACAATATTTATTATAAATGGGATCCGTCCTGATCGGTGGACGCATCGACTTTGAGCAGGTAAGTGCGAATTATCAAGATATATGTTATAATTATTATCTATATTGTCTTATTAGATAAGAATTACAGTCCGATCCTGATCGCATCCTTTGTGATCGGTACACAAACGAGCCGAAATGCAGATCCAAACCAACCCATATCTCATCTGGCAGATAATTCCCGCCCTGGCTACCCTGTGGTTGGGAATTTATGTAAGAAACAGGCCTCGCAAGAAACCTGCATCGAATGCCCTGGCGCTGTTGTTATTCTCCGAATCTGCCTGGTCACTTTTTAGCGCGATCCAACTCTTCAGTCCAAATTCCACCTGGCAGAACTTCTGGCACACGGTCAGTTTCCTTGCCATCGTTATCATTCCGACTGCCTTGTTCCTGCTGGCAGCCCGGTTTACTGGGTATCTCACCTTGCAGCTCCATAAGGCGCGAATACTTTTATTGATAGTTCCGATGATGACGCTCCTGGCGGTCTTCACTAATAGTGTACACCACCTGTTCTTTGTATCCACCAGCCAGGTTTCATTTCAAGGTTTTTCGACCTTGACCTATGTCGCGGGTCCTTTATTCCTGATCCACACCTGGTATTCATACGCCCTCGTCTTTTTTGGGGTGTTCTTGCTTGGAACAACCCTGGTCAGGAATTTTAAGAAATATGGCATCCAGGCTTATAGTTTGATCATCGCTGTCCTGGCTCCATTATTCGGGAATGTCCTATATCTAACAGGCTCCTTCCCACCCGGATTTCCTGATCCAACTCCGCTGGCTTTTACGATCACAAGTATTGCCATAGCCTGGGCGATCTTCTCTGGTCGCTTGCTGGATGTGGTCCCGATCGCTCATGAAGTCATTATTGCCGATCTATCCAGTGGGATCATCGTGTTGGATCAGGAAAATAAGATCATGGATATCAACCCGGCCGCCTCCCGCGCTTTGGGGTTTGAAAGTAAAAATATTTATGGTAGAGATATCCATGGGATCCTTACGCGGGAAGAGCCCTTCCAGAGAGTTCTGCAACCGGTCCTTTCTGCGAAAAACCTGGCAGAACAGAGTTTGGTTCATACAATGCAGGGCAACAAGAACACTTATAACATTCGCGTCACCCCGGTTGCGAATAAATATGGGCAATTCAGCGGTCGTGTTCTCCATATGACCGATATCACGCATCTAAAACAGGTCGAATTGAGCCTGGCGACACACCAGGAAAACCTGGCCTCCCTTCTTGATACGCTCAAGGATTATTATTTTGAGACAGATGTCAGGGGCATTATCGTTAATATCAATAAAGCCTTTTATGAACATCTCGGGTATAAGAGTAAAGACGATCTGATCGGCAAGCATCTTCGCCATTTCACCGATCGAAGATCAGTGCGGGATATTTTCCTCAATTTCAACCGGGTCATCGATACCCGGGAAACGATCGAAATGTTCCGATATGTTTACCGCACACGGGATGGCAGGGAATTCATCGGCGAAACCACGGTTTCTCCGATTATGGATGGAGACAATGTCATAGGGGCAAGGGGCTTATTAAGGAATATCACCGAAAAAGTGATCGTTGAAGAAAACCTGCGCAGAACAAAAGAAGATGCAGAAAACCGTGTGCGCGAATTGTCCGCTATCAACCGCATCGCCACCGTATGTTCCACTTCTTTGGAGTTGGACAGAATTTTAACCACCCTTTGTGTGGAATTGACCCAGATCTTCCCGGTACGCAATGCAGGCATCGGGTTGGCTATGGAAGGGGATGAAATGCTAAAGATCGTAGCTTTTCATTCGACCAACGCGGGGGAGGCGAATACCCTGGGAAAGCAGATATCGCTGGCAGGTGGTTCGCCCACGCGCGAGGCAATGGAAAAAAAGAAAGCAGTAATAAAACCGGATCACTTGAAGAATGGTCAAGCGGAGACTACGAAGGAAGAAATGCAAGCCGTTAGTGGACAGATCCTGATCGTGCCATTGATCATTCGTGGCTCTTCGATCGGGACCATTGGCATGCATGCCCGGGATGGGAATTATTCTTTCAGCGATCATGAAACAGAACTGGCAGAGACGATCGCCATTCAAATCGCAACCACCATAGATAATGCCAATCTTTATGCCAAGTCCGAAACCGCCCTGGGTGCAGTCCGGCAGGACCTGGAGATTGGGCGACAGATCCAGGCAGGATTCTTCCCGGATTCTATCCCAGATATCCCCGGCTGGGAGATCGCCGCACATTTTGAACCCGCCAGGCAGGTTTCGGGTGATTTTTACGATTTTTATAAATTTGAGAATTCCGAACTGATCGCCCTTGTGATCGCGGATGTGTGTGACAAAGGGGTCGGGGCAGCTTTGTTCATGGTCCTTTTCCGCAGTCTTCTTAGAGCCTTTGGCAGGATGGAAGTTAAACCGGGTAATGCCAGGGAGCAACTGAAGAACATCATTTCCAATACCAACAACTATATCGCAGCAATTCATGGCAATTCCAACATGTTTGCGACCATGTTCTTTGGCATATTGGACCCTGGCAGTGGCAGTCTTTACTACATCAATGGAGGTCATCTGCCGCCAGCCATAATGGATAAGGATGGTAGACTCGTGCAGAGGTTGCCTCCCACCGGTCCGGCGGTCGGTTTGTTTCGGGATGTGGACTTCAAGGTGGAGAAAGTCGATCTTGCCCGGGGCGATTTCCTGGTAGGGTTTACCGATGGCACCACGGACGCGCAGAATGAGGATGGTCAATTATTCACTGAAGAGCGCCTGCTTAAATATGTGCAAACTCCCTGGTCATCCTTGTTCAGCATGATGGTCGAGCTGAAAAACGAACTGCATCAATATAAACACGAAAAGCCTCAGTTTGATGACATCACTCTCATATCCATCCGGCGCAAATTATCGCTGGATCGCGAGCGGCACGCCATTTGTCGTGTGGCGGATGCAGCTGCACTGACTGACCTGGTGGATTTTACAAAAGGATCGGCTTCCATCTGTAAACTGGATGCCGAGGAAACAGTCGCAGTCACGCAGGCGGTCGAAGCAGCTTGTCGGATGATAATTAAAGAGGGGTTTGGCGATAATATGCGCGGGTTGATCTCCCTGTTCTTTGAGACTGACCCGGAAAAAACCCGTATCATCATCCGGGATGATGGAAAAGCCCTTTCCGCATTCATGGATGGTAACCAGGAAAATGGATCTGTTTTTAAAGATCTGGATTCAACCTCCTATGGCAGAATGGACAATAAAGCCAATGAATTGGTTCTGGAAAAGGAGCTTCACAGGCGAACACCTGAGGAAACTGAACACTGGAATTATGTGCCGGTCAATTAAGGCAATTGTTATCGGTGAGTCGTTAGTTTTTAGGACTTGCCGAATTGCTTTATCGATCCGATCAATCCAGGCATCCCTGAATCAGACTCATTAAGATCCATGCGGTCCAAAAACACCGGGGGAGAGATACTTTGACTTGACTCCAGAACAAATGTTCTATATAATGATTGGGTAATGAAAATATGGGATCAACTGCTTGCAATATTTAAATTAAAGAACAGAACCAGGTCGCGGCAGATCGATCTGGATGAAAATCTGCTTTCCATGTTGACGGATATTGCCTTCCGGGAACAGCGTTCTCCCCGCAAGATCCAGGCTGATCTGCTGGCAACCGGACTGGCGTACCGCCACAAGCGTGCCGACCTGTGGCAGAGATGGCAATCGCTCTCCCCGCGCGAGACGGAAATCGCCGCGCTGACATGCCTGGGCTACACCAACCGTCAGATCGCCGCCAGGCTTAATCTCTCTCCGGATACGGTCAAGGGATACGTGCACCAGGTGCTGGTCAAGTTCAAACTTCACAGCAAGTCTGAACTGCAACTATTGCTTTCAGATTGGGATTTCAGCCCGTGGGGTCAGCGAGCGCTATGAATTGATCCTTGAAACGACAGAAATTAAGTCGCCTGTTCTTCGGGAGGTTTCAATCGGCGAAAACTTCGATACAACAGCAGGTCATACACGATCTTCAATCCGCCGGCCAGGAAGAAAGGTGCACTTAGCAACCCGGGTATGGATAAGAACAGACCGGTCAGGGAGGGAGAGATCGCCGCTCCCACCGACCTGGCGATGCTGGTAACCCCCGAGGCAGCCGAGCGCTCATCCGCAGCCACCACAGCCATTGTGTAGGACTGCCGCGTGGGTACATCCATCTGCGAAATGCTGAAGCGTGCCAGCAGGACAGTTATTGCCAGTGGTAGATTTGGCATGATCGGCACCAGCATCAAGAGCATGCTGGAGGGGATATGGGTGAAGACCATGGTGTTGATCAAACCGATTTTTTTGGAAAGGGGCACAGCCAGCAGGGCAGATATTCCGGCCAGGATGTTTGCGCCAAAAAAGATGCTGCCGATCAGCCCAGCCTGAATTCCGAACCGGACATTAAACCAGTACGCCACCATGCTTTGCAGAACAAAACCACCCGCAAAGGCATCAATGGCGAACAGGGCGCTCAAACGCAGGACGACCCCTTTCGATTGATGCAATCCCAGGCTCGGTTTGGATAAACTTTGCCGGGTTGCGCCAGGGACTTCGATGGCTGCTGTTACGAAAAGGAAAAGGATCGCCAGCAATGTTCCACCCAGGGCATAACCCATCAATACCGTGCGGTACGAATTCACTGCTGTTACGCCGGCATTCTGCAGGAATTGTGCCAGCCAGCCGCCCGCCAAAGCACCGGTGGCGGTGGCGAACGAACCCGACAGGTTGTACCAGGCGAAGACCTGCGTGCGTCGTTCATCCGGGATCAGCTCGGTCAGACCAGCCTGCTCCACCGAAAGGAAGGGTCCGATCTCGTTCCCGCTCGGACTGATGACACCGATGATGGCAGCCGCCATCAGCAGCAGTGGGTTGCGGGTCAGGATGAAGACCAGACCGGCTCCCGCCATGAGCAGGGCACCGATGATCAACGTCCGACGGCGACCGAACCGGTCTGCCGATGTGGTCAACCACAAGGTGACACCGGCATCTCCTGCCAGGGTCAGCGTGAAAAGCAAGCCGATCGTTTTTTCGCTTAACCCAACCTGTGCCAGGTAAAGCGCCAGCACAACCGACAGGAAACCGTAGCAGAATAACCGGATGATGCGGGTGGAAAACAGGAGGGGAATATCCCGCCTCATTATTTTTTGGCAACCTGCAGCCGGCACCAGGCATACAGGGCATCATACACATCGAACTGGTGTGACAGATTTTCCTCATCCTCCGGGAAGCGCAGGCTGAAACCGCTGGCGATGGCTTCCAATCCGCTGGCGATTGGATCCTTGTTGATATCCTCAGTCACATCCGCGGCATGCACGATCTGTGCCAGGCGCAGCAAACCCGGTTCCTTCAGTCCATACTTGAGAATGATCGATTCAAATGAACAGCGACCATCCACGTGACCAAGCTCCACACCCGGCGCGTCGAATGGGATGGCTTCTTCTTCTTTGGCGATCTTTTCGATCTGATTGACAGGCACGAACAGGAATTCGGCTTCATTGTCGATGAAGCGGGTTATCAACCACGGACAGGCAACGCGGTCCACGTGTACATGCGAACGAGTGATCCATAACATGCTGGTTTCTCCTTCATTGAATTGTATTCCTGTAAATATAAGAATAAGATATCCTAAGTATACACTTGGGGGAGAAATCTGGTTACTGATCTGAAAACACCTGGGTTTGGATAATAATTATAAAACCCCCCGGTCCTTTGATCTAGAAATGAAGTTTAACTGTAACAAAGATCACGCAGATATCAAGATGATTGGGAATTTCCGCACCTTATTAAAGCGACCTTCTTGATTACAAAAAGCGGTAAAGAAAATGGCAAGCCGCGCATTTTGGATTTTGGCGCGATTCTGAGTTCGCGATTGAATCCCAGTCTTAATCAGCTGAAAGGTGGGGGTTTAGCAGGCTATTCAAGTCTGTGGCTGCCTGCGTGGGTGGGATGGAAAAGGAAAATCCCCACTCCCCCAATAGCGAAGCCTGTACACGCTTGAGATAATATTGATCGTTCTCATTGAGTGATTTAATTTGCTGAAAAGATAACAGATCCCTCAACACGCGGCACATTGATTCAGCCCGGCCATCCTTGAGACGTTCCACCAGGTGAAGTTTGCGTTCATGGCGGTCTTCCGGCAGGGGGTCTCCCGGACTGGTCAGTATTTTGAATAAAGCCTTAAAATCTGCTGCCGGGGTTGGCGGTCTCAGACGGTCGTTCAATTTTTCATCTGCCGGTACCCAGATCGTCAGGTCATGCAGCTTGACGGCATAATACAGGGTCGTTTTTCCGAACAGATCCCTTTCTTCCAGCCCAACGATCTTGCCAAAACCATATGTCCAGTGCATCACTGGATCGCCAATTTTGTAATTCATCGCAGCTCCCGGTCCGTTTGGAAAAATCGGACAAAAAAGCCATCCCATGAGAAGAGATGGCGTTTGAACCCGTCAGTCTTGGGAATTATAGGTTGATTATACCATGCCTGAAGGGTATTCCCTATCCATGTTGGTTCGGAATTAAGATTAAGTTCTTATTGTATTTTTTCAACAAAGATGTGACGGGCGGAGGAGAACCCCAGCGTGCAATCCCGCCCTGCCAGGCGCACCGTAAGGGTCTGGTTGAAAGGCAGGATATCCATCACTTCCGCTTTTGCCCCGGGAAGAAAGCCATTCTGGATCAGGAAACCGAGCAGTTCCTGGTTGTTTTCTGCCAGTTCATGCACGCGCCGGATCAGAACGCGTTCTCCTTTCATGGTTTCACTCAGGGGCTGCCAGCCAAGTGTCACCCCTTCACAACCCGGGAAAGGATTGCCATGCGGGCAGAGTTTGGGGTCATCCAGGATATCCACCAGCCGTTCCTCCAGTGAGGCAGAGATGGCATGTTCCAGGTTGTGGGCTTCGGCATGGATCTGGATGAACGGAACTTTCAATATTTTCAACAACAACCACTCTGTCAGCATGTGCCGGCGTACCACTGAATTGGCTGCCTCCTGACCGGTTTCGGTCATGTGAATACCTATGCCGTGCCGCTTGCCGGTGATCCATTGGTCCCGCACCATGCGTTTGATGGTCATTGCCACGGTCGCTGGTGCCACGTTCAATTCCTCCGCCAATCGCGCCGAGATGATCTCGCCCTGGTCGCGTTCCATGACGTGCATGCTCATCAGGTAATTCTCGATCGTACGTGTCGGTCGGGAAGGGGAAGATTCGGATGGGTGTTCTTTCATATTTCACCTTAAGTTAAAGGGTTTCACTCTTTACTAAACAATAAAATTAGTATATACTAACTAATATTCAGGCAGTATGCTAATTAATTCTATCACGCTGGATGGAATTGTCAAGGAAAGTCAGAACTGCTTTATGTAATTATTTGCGGAGGATGTTATGCTGGCGAGTTTATTGTTATCACTGCGCGAAGGTCTGGAAGCTTCTTTGATCATCGGGATCGTGCTTGCAGCCATGCGAAAAACGGACCAGGGCAGGTTGATCCCGGTGGTCTGGCGCGGGGTGGCTGCCGCGGTTGCCGCCAGCCTGCTGGCGGGAATGGTACTCACCTGGCTGGGGGCTGAATATGAAGGTCGTGCCGAACAGGTCTTCGAAGGCAGCACCATGCTGACCGCCGCCATCCTGCTGACCTGGATGATCTTCTGGATGAAACGCCAATCCTCCGGTTTGCATAGGAACCTTGCCGGTGACATCTCCCGTGCTGCACAGAACCAAAGCGGTTGGACACTCTTCTGGTTGGCGTTTTTAGCCATCGGCCGCGAAGGGCTCGAGCTGGTATTATTCCTGGCTGCCGCCAGGTTTTCCAGTGACCCGGCTCAGACCGCGCTTGGAGCTCTGCTTGGCCTTTCAGCTGCCGTACTGCTCGGCTGGGCTCTGTTCGCCTCCAGCAAGCGCATGAACCTGGGGCAATTCTTCCTGGTCATCAATATCCTGCTGGTGTTCTTCTCCGCCGGGCTGGTGGCACGCGGTGTGCACGAATTTAACGAAGCCGGCCTCATCCCACCGCTGATCGCACAGATCTGGAACCTCAACCCGCTCATCGATTCAAAGCTGCCGGTGGCGCAAATGTTGACCGCCCTCTTTGGCTATAATGCCACACCCTCCCTGACCGAGACCCTGGCGTACCTGGCATATTTCATCGGACTGGGCGGGTTATGGAAGATGATGAGCCGAAAACAGGCAACGATCGATCTGGCGGAAATAGATACAGGCACTCGTTATCCACACCCCCATTGACACTTTGCTGGATGGGGGTCAGCACGGTATCCACGGCGCGTTCGAACAGGGTGCGGTAGCGGGGCAGGTCGATGCTGTGGGGATCGGGCGGACGGGGGACATCCCAGGCGCACACCCCCGGCTTGCCAAGCGTGAAGAGAAAGCGCACCCGCTGCCCGGGTCGGACCGATTTCCCGGCAACCTGCAACTGGCGCACGGCACGGGCGGCGGGCGAGGGGGTGGAATATTCACCCAGTTCACGGCTCAATTTTTGCGATACCAGTAATTTTTCCACGGGCACCTGACCGGATCGCAGCTTGCCCAACTGCCTGCGGGCAAAAGCCTGTGCCTGCGGCAGCACCTCCCGCAGGGCATCTGCATCCTCGGCATGCGCCAGGATCTCCAGGATCGCCATCTGGGTCTCGGCGATGAAAGGGGCGGTGTCATGTCGGCGGGCTTCGATGCCGCGCACCTTGATCGAGCCATCCTGGAAAACGCCAAAGTAGCGGTTGGGCACCGGCACGCGACTGTTCACCCGCGACGGCAGGAAGACCACCCAGCGGTAAATGCCATCCAGGGAGATGGGCAGACCGGTGCGGGCGGTGATGTCTGCCAGCAGGGCTTCAAAATCAGGCGGGGACTTGCAGCCCGCCTTCTGCACCCACAATCCATCCACGTACATGTGCAGGATCTCGTAATCCAGGTCTTCGGCGGCTTCTTTGGCGCGCAGCAGCGCTTCGCGCCCGTAGGCGGTGACGGCTTCATGCGCTTCAATGCGTCCAAAACGGGCGTTCTTGTAACCCAGGTAGCCAAAGCACGTCACCAGCAGCCACTTGTGGGCGGAAGCCAGCGCCTGGTAGAGCGGACGGCGGCAGTCATGCCGGTTCAGGGTCAGAAGGGCGGATTTGAGCGACAGGCGTTTGTTCAACAGCGGTGCCAGCGTGAGCGGGATGATGCCCGGTTCGCCGGGCGCTGGCTCCAGGCGTTGTCCCGAGCTTGTTGATGGATCTTTTCCGGCGCGGGGCACCTCCGGGGAAATGTTGAAGCGCACCATGATGCCCGGGTACATGGAGACAAAATCGATGCCTGCCACGTCACGGTGCAGACCGACCGTGGGCTGGTAGACCATGCCACCCATGTCGGAACGCAGCAGGTCCATGGCGGTCTTGGGCGTCTCAGCCTGCTGTTTATGCCAGGGGATGAGGATGTCATGCTGCAGGGCGGTGACGAACTGCATGGAGGATATGCCCGTACCAGGTGACAGGCGGGCGGCATCCTGGGCTGACTGGCGGGTGACGCG